>Ga0134125_10000218_pt1 | contig 83324 bp, 74 predicted proteins | sample KB31751_FD_96464 | JGI IMG/M metagenome (GOLD analysis project Ga0134125, IMG submission 96464) | Terrestrial soil microbial communities with excess Nitrogen fertilizer from Kellogg Biological Station, Michigan, USA - KB3-175-1 | ecosystem: Environmental > Terrestrial > Soil > Unclassified ... | reverse complement strand
TCTGGAGTCTTCGTGGTGTTCCTTTCGTCAATACCTACTTGCACGCTAGGTATTGTACGCCTAGATCGTTGCTTCGTCAACAACCTTTTCCCGTATCGTCACAGGACAACCGTCCGATCACAGGGCATGTCCCCCGACGCGCGAGAATCCCACCCATGACGTCTGCCGCCCGACCCCCTGAGGCGAACGGGGAGCTGCCCGCTTTCGCGCACGACTCGTCGCTCGTCGCCGACGCCTGGCGGCTCGCGCTCGACGCCTACCGAGGGCGGGCCGACAACGGCGCCGGGACCAGCAACGCGGCCGCCGACGTCGAGCATCCCGCGATCACGGCCCGCCTGCTGCACGACGCCGGCTGCGACGAGACGACCGTCGCGACCGCCGTCCTGCACGACGTGATCGAGGACACCGGTCTGGACGCCGCCGCGATCCAGGAGTGCTGCGGCGCGGAGGTCGCGCGGCGCGTTCGCGCGCTGACGGAGGACGACTCGATCGGCGCCTACGCCGAGCGCAAGCGCGAGCTGCGCGCGCGCGGGATCGCCGCCGGCCCCGAGGTCGCCGTCGTGATGGCCGCCGACAAGATCGCCCGCGCCACGCGCGCCGCCGGCGGTCGCCTGCGCCCCGAGAAGCTGCGCCACTTCCAGGCGACGCTCGCCGAGCTGCGCGGCGCCTACCCGGAGCTGCCGCTGCTCGACCCGCTCGCGAACGCCGTCGAGCGGCTGCGTCCGACCACCGCCGAAGCGGCGGCCGCGGTCGGCGATCCGTCGCTCTACCTCAACCGCGAGCTGTCGTGGCTCGACTTCAACGAGCGCGTGCTCGAGCTGACGGAGGACCCCGATCGCCCGCTGCTCGAGCGCGTGAAGTTCTGTGCGATCTACAGCTCGAACCTCGACGAGTTCTTCATGGTGCGCGTCGCCGGCGTGCACGACCAGGTCGACGCCGGGGTCGACGCGGCGAGCGCCGACGGGATCCCGCCCGCCGAGCTGCTCGACCGCATCGGCGAACGTGCGCGCGAGCTGGGCACGCGGCTCGAGAGCTGCTGGGAACGCTCGCTGCGCCCGGCGCTCGCCGAGCAGGGGATCCGCGTCGTCGAGCCCTCGGCGCTGAGCGACGAGGAGCGCGCGGCGCTCGACGACCGCTTCCGCCGCGAGGTCTTCCCCGCGCTGACGCCGCTCGCGGTCGGCCCGGCGCAGCCGTTCCCCTACATCTCGAACCTGTCGCTGAGCCTTGGCGTGATCGTGCGCGATCCCTCGACGGACCAGACGCGCTTCGCGCGGGTGAAGGTGCCGAAGGAGGGGCTGCCGCGCTTCATCGCGCTGGGCGACGGGCGCACGCTCGTGCCGATGGAGGCGGTCATCGCCGCCCATCTCGACCACCTCTTCCGCGGCATGGAGATCGTCGCGCACACGGTCTTCCGCGTCACGCGCGACGCCGACTTCACCGTCTCCGACGAGGCCGACGACCTGCTGGAGGCGGTCGAGGCGCAGCTCCGCCGCCGGCGCTTCGGCGAGGTCGTGCGACTCGAGCTGGCAGCCGACGCCGACCCGGTGCTGCGCGCGCGGCTGCTGACCGAGCTGGAGGTCGAGGAGCGCGACGTCTACGAGGTCGACGGGCTGCTCGATCCGGTCGACCTGTGGCAGATCGTCAAGCTGCGGACCCCATCCCTGCCCCGCGACCTGCGCGAGCAGCCGTGGACGCCGCTCGTCCCGCCCGAGTTCGAGCGCGACGGCAAGAAGACCGATCTGTTCGCGCTCATGCGCGAGCGCGATCTGCTCGTCCACCATCCCTACGACACGTTCGGCACCGTCGAGCAGTTCGTCAACCAGGCCGTCAACGACCCGAACGTGCTCGCGATCAAGCAGACCGTGTACCGCACGAGCGACGACTCGCCGCTCGTGCCGGCGCTGATCCGCGCCTCCGAACGCGGCAAGCAGGCGGTCTGCCTGGTCGAGCTGACGGCGCGCTTCGACGAGCGCGCGAACATCGGCTGGGCGCGTGCGCTGGAGCAGTCGGGCGTGCACGTCACGTATGGGATGCCGGGGTTGAAGACGCACGCGAAGGCGGTCTTGGTGGTCCGGCGCGAGGGCGACGGCGTGCGCCACTACGCGCACGTGGGGACCGGCAACTACCACCGCGGCACCGCCGACCTCTACACCGACTTCGGCCTCTTCACCGCGCGCGAAGAGCTGACCGGCGAGATCGCGGAGCTGTTCAACCAGCTCACCGGCTACTCGCGGCCCGAGCACTACCGCCGCGTGCTTGTCGCGCCGCTCAACCTGCGCGAGCGGATCATCGGCGAGATCGACGCGACGATCGACGCGCATCAGGGCGGCAAGGACGCGCACATCCGCATGAAGATGAACTCGCTCGTCGATGCCGCCTGCATCCGCGCGCTCTACCGCGCCTCGCAGGCGGGCGTGCCGATCGAGCTGAACGTGCGCGGCGCCTGCTGCCTTCGGCCCGGTGTGTCCGGCGTGTCGGAGAACATCCGCGTCGTGTCGATCGTCGGCCGCTTCCTCGAGCACTCGCGCATCTACGCCTTCCAGCGCGGCGAGGAGACGGCCGTCTTCGTCGGCTCCGCGGACCTGATGCCGCGCAACCTCGACTCGCGCGTGGAGCTCGTCGTGCCGGTGGACGACGCCGACGCGCGCGCACAGCTCCTTGACACGCTCGACCGCTGTCTCGCCGACACGGAGAACGCATGGGACCTCGCTGCCGACGGCACGTGGGCCCATCGGCGCGTCCCGGCCGGCGGACAGCCGCGCGACGTGCAGGCCGAGCTGATGCGCGCACACCTCGCGCGTGCGCAGCTCGCCGAGGCGTGAGCCCCCGCCGCGCGGTCATCGACCTCGGCTCCAACAGCTTCCGGCTCGTCGTCTTCACGACCGGCGAGGGCGGCTGGTGGAAGCGCACCGACGAGCTGAGCGACATGGTGCGGATCGGCGGCGACCTGACGCCGGACGGCGGCCTGTCGGAGGCGCGCATGGCGCACGCGCTCGAGACGCTGCGCGTGTTCGCAGCCTTCTGCGCGACGAGCGGGATCGCGACGGAGGAGATCGACGCGGTCGCGACGAGCGCGATCCGCGACGCGCCGAACGGCGGCGAGTTCGTCGAGCGCGCGCGGCGCGAGACCGGCCTGCCGATCCGCGTGATCTCCGGCGAGGAGGAGGCGCTGTACTCCTACGTCGCCGCCGCCAACTCGACCTCGCTGACCGACGGCATCGTGCTCGACCTGGGCGGCGGCTCGCTGGAGCTCGTGCAGGTGCGCGAGCGGCGCGCCGGCGCGATCGCGTCATGGCCGCTCGGCGCCGTGCGCGCGACGGAGCGCTACTTGCCGAACCCACCCACCCCCGGCCCGGTGAAGGCGGGGCCGATCGCGAAGCTGCACGAGCGCACGCTGCGAGCGCTCGAGGAGGCGCCGTGGATCGCGGCCGCGCGCGGCGCGGAGGGCGCCGGGCCGCGGATCGTCGGGCTCGGCGGCAGCATCCGCAACCTCGCCGACGCCGCGGTGCGGCGCGCCGACCTGCCGCTCGACAACGCGCAGGGCTTCGTGCTGCGCGCCGGCGCGCTCGACGAGCTGATCGAGGAGCTGGCGTCGCGCCCGGTCGACGAGCGCGAGCGCGTGCCGGGCATCAAGCGCGGGCGCGGCGAGGTGATCCTCGCGGCCGCGGTCGTGCTGCGCGCGGTGCTCGAGGCGACCGGCGCGGACGGGATCGAGGTGACGGAGGCCGGCCTGCGCGAGGGGATCTTCCTGTCGGGCCTGCTCGCGCCCGCCGACCCGCCGCTCGTCGACGACGTGCGCGCGGCGAGCGTGCGCAACCTCGCGCGCCAGCATGGCGTCGACCTCGTCCACGCCGAGCACATCGCCTGGCTGGCGCACCAGCTGCTCGAGGCGCTGCCGGGCGCGGGGCTGCCGGAGCCGGGCGAGCCGGAGCTGGTGGAGGCGGCGGCGCTGCTGCACGACGTCGGCATGGCGGTCGACTACGACGCCCACCACAAGCACTCGTCCTACCTGATCCTCGGCGCGGGCCTGCCCGGCTTCACGCCGCGCGAGGTCGCGCTGATCGCGCTGATGGCGCGCTACCACCGCAAGGGGACGCCGTCGCTCGGCGTGTTGGCGCCGCTGTGTCGCGATGGCGACGAGCAGCTCGTGCTGCGCGGAGCGGCGCTGTTGCGGATCGCCGAGCAGCTCGAGCGCAACCGCGACCAGGTCGTGCGGGCGGCGCGGCTGCGGCGCGACGGCTCCGGCGAGGTTGCGCTCGAGCTCGATGCGGTCGGCGACGACACCGTCGCCCGCTGGGGCGCCGAGCGCCAGGGCGAGCTGTTCGAGCGCGCCTTCGGCGCGGCGCTGCGGGTGGTGGCGCGCTGACGGCATCGGGAAGATGCGCGGGGCAACCGGTGTCATGCGTTGACAGACCCGGGAACGCCGACCGCCGGAGGAACCGATGCACGTCTCGACCCGCCTGAAGGCCGCGCTCGCCGCGACGGCCGCCGTTCTGCTCGTCGTCGTGTCGATCGCCGGAGCGGCGGGGACGCTGCGCGTCTCGACCGCGCAGAACGCGACGCTGCACAAGCGGATCCTCGTGACGACGAGCGGCCGCACGCTCTACTCGCTGAGCGCCGAGACGCACGGCCGCTTCATCTGCACCCACGCCTGCTTGTCGACGTGGCCGCCGCTGGTCCTCAAGCACGGCGCCAAGCCGGTCGGCGTCAGAGGGCTCAGCTCGATCAGACGGCCCGACGGCCGTCGGCAGGTGACGTACAAGGGCAAGCCGCTCTACCGCTTCTCCGGCGACACGAAGAAGGGCGACGTCGGCGGCGAGGGCTTCAGAGACGTCGGCACGTGGCACGCAGCGGCTGCCCCCAGGAGCGGCTCGTCGCACAGCCCGGCGCCGGCGCCGTCGCCGCTTCCCGGGTACTGATCTTTCGAAGCTTTCGGTGATAAGGTTGGGAAGTGGCCGTCACTTCCCAACCTTCGCACGGACGCGTCGAGCGACGCATCTGGAGACCGGCCTATCTCGACGGCGTCGCTCGGCGCCATCGCGTCGCACAGACGATCGAGTGCTTCGTCCCCGACCCGATCGAGGAATGGGACCCGACGCTGACGGCATCGACGGCAGCCTTGATCGCCGAGGCCGACGCGGAGGTGCGCGAGTTCGACCGCCAGGCGCCCGGCGTCCAAGGTCTCGACGCGCTCGCGCGCCAGCTGCTGCGGCAGGAGTCCGTCAGCTCGTCGCGGATCGAGAACCTGATCGTCGGGCAGCGTCGGCTCGCGCGCGCCGCCGCGGGCAGCGGCGCCAAGCATGACGCGACCGCCGACCTGGTCATCGGCAACGTGCGGGCGATGCAGCGCGCGATCGAACTGGCGGTCGAGCCGCGCCCGCTGACGCGCGAGGACATCATCGCGATCCATCGCACGCTGCTCGAGGGGACGGTAGACGAGCCGATCGCCGGCGTCGTGCGCGAAGAGCAGAACTGGATCGGGCGCTCATCCTTGAGCCCGGCCGGCGCCGACTTCATCCCGCCCCCGCCCGAGTACGTCGAGGAGCTGCTCGACGACCTCGCCGCGTTCCTCAACCTCGACGACCTGCCGGTGACGTTGCAGGCGGCGATCGCGCACGCGCAGTTCGAGGCGATCCACCCGTTCCTCGACGGGAACGGCCGGGTCGGGCGCTGCCTGATCCACGTCGTCTACCGCCGCCGCGGACTGGCGAGCAGCGTCGTGCCGCCGATCAGCCTCGTGCTCGCAACTCACCATCGTCTGTACGTCGGCGGCCTGACCGCGTACTGCTTTGACGAGCTGAAGGACTGGCTGCTCTTCTTCGCCGCCTGCGCCGTGAAGGCCGTCGACCGTGCGCACGACCTCGCGTTCCGCGTCGAAGCGCTGCGCGAGCAGTGGCTTCGGCGCGTTGGGCAGCCGCGCAGCCACGCCAGCTCGCGCGCGCTGCTCCACCAGCTCACCGCCGAGCCGGTCCTGACCGTCGCGCGCGCCGCGGAGCTGGTGGGCGTCAGCGAGACCGCGGCGGCCAGAGCGCTCGACGCGCTGGAGCGCGCCGGCGTCCTGACGCGCCCGTCGGAGCAGCGCTGGGGCCGCCGCTGGGAGGCGCCGGAGGTGTTCGAGCTGCTCGAAGCGTTCGAACGCGACGTCGCGACGCCGGGCCACACGACGCGGGCGGCCCGTCCGGCGCCGAAGCGCGGGTCGGGCCGGCAGTCGAGCTGAGCTACGCCGCCAGCGGCTCGGCCACCGGCGCGACGGCGTCGGCCTCCCCCGCCGCGCGGCTCGCAGCCGCCATCTCCGCCTGCCGCGCGCGGCCGGGGACGAACAGCGCGACGACCGCGCCGGCCGCGAGCACGGCTGCGCCGACCCACACGGCCTTCGTCATTCCAGCGGTGAACGCCTGTGGCGACGCGTACGACCCGGCGCCCGCGAACACGGTCGAGAGCACCGAGACGCCGAGCGCGCCGCCGATCTCGCGGAACGTGTTCGTGGCGCCCGACGCCTGCCCCGCCTCTTGCGGCCGCACGCTCGACAGCACCGCGTTGGCCGCGGGCGCGAACACGAGCGCCATCCCCGCGCCAGCCATCGCGAACGGCCCGATGAGCTGCGCGTAGGGCACGTCCGGCGCCGAGACGAGCGCGAGCAGCGCCATCGCGCCGGACTGCAGCGCCAGGCCGAGCGTCATCAGCGGCCGCGAGCCGATGCGGTCCGACAGGATCCCGGCGACCGGCGCGACGAGGATCGTCACGCCCGTCCACGGCAGCGTTCGCAGCCCGGCCTCGAGCGGCGAGTACCCCTGCACCGTCTGGAAGAACTGCGCGAGCAGGAAGATCGAGCCGAACGTGCCGAAGAACATCGTGACCGTCACGCCGCTGGTCGCCGTGAAGCCGCGCGAGCGGAAGAAGCGCATCGGCAGCATCGGCTCGGGCGCGCGCAGCTCCCAGCGCACGAACGCCGTCAGCAGCGCGAGCGCGGCGAGCCCCGCACCGAGCACGGCGGTGCTCGTCCAGCCGTAGTCGGCCGCCTTGACGATCCCGAACACGAGGCCGAACAGGCCGCCCGCGGCGAGCAGCAGCCCGCGCACGTCGAGCCGGCGGCCGGGTCCGTGCGACTCGCTCAGGCGAGCGACGACGAGCGGCACCAGCACGAGCCCGATCGGCACGTTGAGCCAGAAGATCCAATGCCACGAGATGCCCTCGACGACCGCGCCTCCGGCGAGCGGCCCGAGCGCGACGCCGAGTCCGCTGACGCCCGACCAGATCCCGAGCGCGAGGCCGCGGCTGCCGGCCGGGAAGGCCTCCGAGAGGATCGTCAGCGACAGCGGCATCACGAACGCCGCGCTCGCGCCCTGGAAGGCGCGCGCCGCGATCAGCGCGCCGATGCTCGGCGCCAGCGCGGCGGCGGCGCTCGACACGGTGAAGGCCGAGAGCCCGAGCGCGAACACGCGCTTGCGGCCGAGCCGGTCGCCGAGCGCGGCGGCCGGCAGCAGCAGCACGGCGAACGCGAGCGTGTAGGCGTTGACGGTCCAGCCGAGGGCGGCGAGATCGGCATGCAGGTCGACGCGGATCGACGGCAGCGCCGTCGTCACGACGAGGTTGTCGAGCGTGACCATGAAGAGCGCGACGCTCGTCACGATCGAGGTCCAGATCCGGCGCGAGCGGGTCATCGCGTCGCTCCCTTCTTAGTGTGTGATCGGTCACTCATTCGCATGGCAAAAAAGAGATCAGCGAGCGGCCGCTCTCGCGGCGGCCGCACCGGTGCGGGCGACGGCCGCGCCGGCGCTCTCGGTCAGGAAGCCGCACAGCTCGCGCGCCCACGGCGCGTCGATCGCGGGCGCGTCCATGCCGGCCAGCACCGTCATCAGCATCCCCTTGCCGACGAACGCGCTCAGCTCCTCGCCGCTCGCGCCGCCGAGCCGCTGGATCAGCTCGATCAGCTCGCCGTAGCCGCGCCGCACGGCGTCGCGGATCGCCGGGTCCTCACCCGAGGCGGCGGCGAACGCCTGCAGCGTCGCGCGCAGCGTCGTCTGGTCCTGCAGCAGGTCGGCGTAGGCATGGCCCATCCGCTCGAGCGCGGTCTCCCCCGGCGCGCTCTCGTCCCGCGCGGCGGCGCGCATCGCATCGCCCAGGCGCGTGTAGCAACGGTCGACCGCTGCGACGTACAGCTCGGACTTCGTGGGGAAGAGGCGGAACAGGTACGCCTGCGAGATCCCCGCTGCCTTCGCGATCTCGGTCGTCGGCGTGCCGTGAAAGCCGTGCTCGGCGAAGGCCGCGACGGCGGCCTCGACGAGCGCCTCGCGGCGCTCGGCGGCGGTCGAGAGCTGACGGGTGGCGGGCGGCGGGTTCACCTGAGTGAGTATGCACTCACTCACATCTGCTGTCAAGCGAGCGCCCACACAAGGTAACGCGCCCCGTCCCAGCGATTCGCCAGAGCCGGGGACGGGGCGCGCTTTGGTGGGGACCACTCCTGGCTACGCAGCACCCCCCACGGTGGATCACTCGGCGCGGAGCGGTCGGCGGACGTCCGACCGCGCCGACGCCGAGCGCGAGCCGTCAGCCCCTGAGGCCGAGGGTCGAGTAGCGGATCAGCGTGATGACCTTCGAGGCCGTCTGCCCTCTCACGAGCAGGTTCGCGACCGTCACGCGCACGCGCATCGTGCCGCGGTGGCGCAGCAGCGACTGCCCCAGGCTGTTGAGCGCGAAGTGGACGAAGCCGCCGTCGTTCGCGGCCAGCGAGTAGGAGCCCCGCGCGCCGAGCGTCTTGCCGCTGCGCGAGAGCGTCATGCTGCCCCTGCAGCCGGAGCTGCCGATGCAGGCGGAGAAGACGCCCGCGACGCCGTGCTGGTCGGCGAACGCCGTGTGACCGAAGATGCCGAGTCTCGAGGACGCCGGCCCTCCGCTCGTGAACGTTCTGTCGCCGCCGATCGAGAACGCGCTGTTCGGCCCGACGGCGACGAGCCGGTAGTGGAAGGTCGTGTCCGGGGCGAGGCCTGAGAGCGTCGCCGAGACCGACACCGCCGAGGTGCCCGCACCGGCACTCTGCGGCGCCGTCTGCTGGCCGTAGTTGGCGGTCGTGCCGAACTCGAAGTAGTAGGACGTCGCGAGCCCGTTCGGGTTGACCGACCCGCTCAGCAGGGCGCTCCCGCCGTTGACCTGCGCGGTGCCGGTGGTCGCAGTCGGGGTCGGAGCGGGCGGCGGCGCGGTGCCGGTGGTCGTGAACGTTCTGTCGGCGCCGACCGTCGTCCCGGTCGCGTTCGTCGCGATGACGCGGAAGTGGTAGGTCGTCCCGGGGGTGAGACCGGCGAGGTCGGCTCTCACGGGCACGTCGGCGGTGCCGGATCCGGCGGCCGTGAGCGACGTCTGCTGACCGTAGGCGGTCGTCGTGCCGTACTGGAACGCATAGCTGGTGATCTGGCCCTGCGGGTTGACCGTGCCCGCGACGGTGGCCTGCGTGTCGGTGATGGCGGACGAGTCGCCGGTCGTCGCGGTTGGCGCGCTGGCTGCGAGCGTCAAGCCCGCCGTGAGCGCCAGCAGCGCGATCGTCGCAACGCCGAGCGCAGCGAGTCGTCGCATGGGGGAACCTCCAAGTCCGTTGGTGGCGTACGGCTTCCACAACCCGAGACCATCCGTGAGTTGCGGAGCGACCGCGACGCGCTGACATGCGCGCCTTTCGCGCCGGCTACCCTCCGGCCTCGATGGCGACACCATGCGAGATCCGTCCTGTCGCGCGCGCAGACATCCCGCTGCTGCTGGCGCTCATCGGCGAGCTGGCCGACTACGAGCGGCTGCGCGACGCGGTCGTGCTCGACGCCGGATCGCTGGAGCGCCACCTGTTCGGCGAGCGCCCGGCGGCGGAGGCGCTGCTGGCCGAGCTCGACGGCGAGGCGGCCGGCTACGCGCTGTTCTTCCCGACCTTCTCGACCTTCCTCGGCAGACCCGGCATCTGGCTGGAGGACCTGTTCGTGCGGCCCGCGCGGCGCGGCGCAGGCATCGGCCGCGCGCTGCTCGCGCACGTCGCCGGACTGGCGGTCGAGCGCGACTGCGGACGGCTCGAGTGGTCGGCGCTCGACTGGAACGAGCCCGCGCTCGGCTTCTACCGCGGCCTCGGCGCGCAACGCCTGGACGAGTGGCGGCTGCACCGGCTCGACGGCGCCGCGCTGAGGTCCGTCGCGCGGGGCGCCTGACGGCAAGTCGGCTCAGGCGAGCTGGTGCATCGCTTCGCTACCGAGCTGCGGCACCGGAGCGTACGAAGCCGAGGGCTTCTGATGCGAGCTCCGTCCAGACTGCGGAGTCGTCTGTCAGGAGGGCCGCCCACTCCTTCATCGGCCGTCCGGACTTGGTGGCGAACCGCTCAGCTTGTCCGCTGGCCGCGAGGGCGTCCACGCGGTCTCGGGAGAGCTTGACGACCAGGCGGCCTCGCACGTACATGGCGAAGATCGACCCTCCGACCCGGAGCGCCTCGGAACCGAAGCCTCGCGTCGGCGACGCTCCGGGCAGCGCGACGTCTTCGATGCCGGCGAAGTGCTGGGCGAGACGGGCAAACTGCTCGCCGCCGTCGTCTGCGGACGCAGCGCTCATCGGCGTCCCGACTGCATGCAGCCATGCTAGCGGCAGCCTCAGCGCGAGCACATCCCCCTTCCTGGGGGCCGTCCTCGCTTCGCGCTGACGTCCGTCGCGAAGAGCGCCTAAGGTGCTCGGCATGGCCGCGGCGATCGAGGCGGAAGGCCTCGTCAAGATGTATCCCGGCGACGTGCGCGCGCTCGACGGCGTCGGCTTCAGCGTGCCCGCCGGCACGGTCTTCGGCCTGCTCGGGCCGAACGGCGCCGGCAAGTCGACGACCGTGAAGATCCTCACGACGCTTGCGCGCGCCGACGCCGGCAACGCGCGCGTCGCCGGTCTTGACGTGAAGCGCGAACCGGTCGCGGTGCGGCGCGCGATCGGCGTCGTCGGGCAGAAGAACGCCGTCGACAGAGAGGCGACCGGGCGCGAGAACCTCGTGCTCCAGGGGCATCTCTACGGGCTCGGCGGGCGGGCGCTGCACGAGCGCGTGGACGACCTGCTCGCGCGCTTCTCGCTCGCCGACGCGGCCGACCGTTTCGTCAAGGGCTGGTCGGGCGGGATGCAGCGCCGGCTCGACGTGGCGCTCGGGCTGGTGGCGCGTCCACAGGTGCTGTTCCTCGACGAGCCGACGACCGGCTTGGACCCGGAGGTGCGCGTCGCGATGTGGGAGGAGATCTCCACGCTGGCGCGCGAGGAGGGCTTGACGATCCTGCTGACGACGCACTACCTGGAGGAGGCGGACCAGCTCGCCTCCCAGCTCGCGATCGTCGACCGCGGCAGGATCGTCGCGGAAGGCTCGCCGGAGCAGCTGAAGGCGGAGCTGCGCGGCGATGCGATCAGCGTCGAGCTCGACGTGGACGGCGGCGGCGTGCCCGACGCCGCGCTGCACGAGGCGCTGGCGCGGGTCGGCGACGTGCGCGAGGTTGCGCTCGACGGACGCGTGCTGCGCGCCCGCGCCGACCAGGGCGCGCGTGCGGTCCCGGCGCTGCTCGCCGCGCTGGAGGGCGAGGGCGTGGCGGTCGCGGCGGTGACCGTGGCGCGCGCGTCGCTCGACGACGTCTACCTGCGTTACACGGGGCGGACGTTCTCGGAGGCCGAGGCGGGGCACGCCGCCGGAGCGAACGGCGACGGGCGCGCGGCGACATCGGCGGACGACGCGGTGCGCGAGACGACGAGCAGCGGGAGCCGTTGAGCGATGCCGGTCGTCGTCCAGCACTCGTTCTTCATGACCCAGCGCTACCTGCGCGCGCTGCTGCGCCAGCCGGCGTGGATCGTCGTGACGCTCGTGCAGCCGGTGATGTGGCTGCTGCTGTTCGGCGCGCTGTTCAAGTCGATCGTGAGGCTGCCGGGTTTCGGCGCGACCAACTACGCCGACTTCCTCACGCCCGGCATCGTCGTGATGACCGCGCTGTTCTCCGCTGGCTGGTCCGGCATGGGGATCCTGCAGGACTACGAGCGCGGCATCCTCGACCGCTTCCTCGTGACGCCGTCGAGCCGCATCGCGCTGCTGGCGGGCCCGCTCGTGCAGCAGTCGATCGTGACGGTCGTGCAGTCGCTGATCATCATCGGCCTGGGCCTGGCGGTCGCCGGCGCGAGCTTCCCCGGCGGCGTGCCGGGTGCGCTGGTCGTGATCGTCGCCGCAATCCTGCTCGGGATGGCGATCGGCGCGCTGTCGAACGCGCTCGCGCTGGTGGTGCGCAAGGAGGAGACGGTGATCGCGACCGTCACCTCGCTCACATTGCCGCTGTCGTTCCTGTCCGGCACGTTCATGGACCTCAACCTCGCGCCGTCGTGGATCGGCGACGTGGCGAAGTTCAACCCGCTGGAGTGGGCGGTCGTCGCCGGCCGCGAGGCGCTGACCCAGAGCAGCCCCGACTGGGGCGTCGTCTTCTCCCGCCTCGGCCTGCTCGCGCTCCTGCTCGTCGCCTGCTTCGCGGTCGCGACGCGCGCGTTCCGGGCGTATCAGCGCGCGGCCTGAGGCGGCCTGTCACAGCGCTCGCAGCGCCAGAACCAAATACCCACATGTCCGGGCCGGAGTCGGCTCCGAGCCGGCCCGGGCACTCTTCAAGGCTATGGGGCCGCCGCCGATCGCACAACCCGTTCTGTGTTGTCCCTCTCAGCGGCCGCTGAATCTCGCCGGGCGGCGCTCGACGAAGGAGCGCATGCCCTCGGCGCCGTCCTCGCTTCTGAACAGCGGGATCGCGTCGTCGCGGAGGCTCGCGACCGCGGCGTCGTGGCCCTCGTAGACGGCGCGGTAGGCGGAGCGCAGCGTGGCGGCGACGCCGAGCGGGGCGGCGGCGGTCGCGATTCGCTCGGCCAGCTCCAGCGCGCGGTCGAGCTGCGCGCCCGGCTCGACGACCTCCTGCACGAGCCCGATGCGGTGCGCCTCGGCGGCGTCGAACGGGTCGCCCGTGAGCAGGTGCTTCATCGCGTTGCCCCAGCCCGCCTCGCGCGGCATGCGGATCGTCGCGCCGGCGAACGGATAGATCCCGCGCTGCACCTCGAGCTGCGCGAAGCGTGTGTCGCTCGCGGCGATCCGCACGTCGGCGGCGAGCAGCAGCTCGATCCCGATCGTGATGCACCAGCCCTGCACGGCGATCACGACCGGCGTCGTCCACGGCCCATCGAGCCGCCACGGCTGCCGGGCTCCCTCCGGCACCGGCAGCCCGGCGCCGTCGATCACCGCGGGCGCGACCTGCGCGAGGTCGAGCCCGCCGGTGAAGTGCTCGCCGTGCGCGAACAGCACGCCGCAGCGCAGCTCGGGGTCGCGCTCCAGCTCGCCGTAGGCGAGCGCCAGCTCCTCGAACATCCGCAGGTTGAAGGCGTTGCGTCTCGCCGGGCGGTTGAGCCCCATCAGCAGCACGTGGCCGCGCCGCTCGACCGTGACCGTCCGCTCCTGCTCGTCCATCGCCGCCTCCGCCCCTCGTGATCTGCCGGTGACGCGCCACCCTAGAGGCGGCGCGTCGGGGGCGGAGCCGGTTGGCGGTCCTCAGCCGCCCTGGCCGGGCGGCGGCGGCCCGCCGGGGGGCGGTGCCGGTCGCGCGGCGGCAAGCAGGTGCTGACACTTCGCGCTCGCTGCCTGGAATCTCGGATCCCTGCGGTCGATTCTGCCCGGGTCGAAGATCGGGCCCTTGCCCGACGTGTTCGGCGCCGGCAGGTCGAAGCCGTTGCTGCGCACGCACGCGACGTAGGCGGCGAGCGCCCTGCGGAACGCGGGGCTTCTGAAGTCCGGACCGCGAAATCTGCCGAATCTGCGGAATCCGACCAACGGCGCGCCGCACTTCTGCATCGCCGCTCTCAGTCTCGCGCGCTCGGCGCTCGACAGTCTCGCGAAGAAGCCTCCGGCGCGGCGGAAGCCAAAACCGAAGCCGGGGCCGCCGCCGTTCGGCCGTGCCCGCCCGGGAGCGCCGGCCCGCGGTCTCGGCAGCGTCACACCCTGCTGCTGGAGGCAGGCGCGCAGTCTCGCGAAGCCGGGACGACCGGCCGGACCGGTCGCGCTGGCGGTCGTGCTGGCGGCGCTCGGGCTTCCGCTGCCGCCGCTGGACGACGAGCCGCACGCCGCGAGCAGCGCCGCGAGCGCGAGCAGCAGCGCGGCCGCGGAAGCGCGTCCGCGCAATCGAAGGAACGAGCTGATCATGGAGTCTCCCTTGTCGTGGAACCTGTGCCCCCGCCGCCGCCCCCTCCGAACAGCTGGCTGACGACTCCGCCGCCGACGCCGGCCCCGGCCGGCGTCGCGCGGATCGAGGTCGCGACGATCGCGCCGCGCCGCGCGGCGCCCTGCACGATCACGGTCGAGCCTGGCCGGATCGCGTGGACGGAGCTGTCGACTTGGCGCGTGACGCTCGCGCCCTTCGCCGCCGTCACCTTCAGCGTGTTGCCCTGCGCGTCGGTGACGTACAGCGCGTTGCCCTGCACCGTCGTGACGGTGCCGAACGTGCCGCCGCCGGGCCCGCCCGATCCGCCGCCGCCGAACAGACCGCCGGCTCTGCCGCCCGCGCCGCCGCCGCGCGCCGCCGCCAGCGCCGCCGCGAGCCGCCCTGCCCCACCGCCGCCCGCCGCCGCAGCCGAGCCGCCCTGCCCCTTCTGCACGAGCACCCCGCCGACGAAGCCGAGCGCGACGAGCAGCACCGCGAGCAGGCCACCGGTCAGCGGCGTCAGGCGACGGCGCGGGCGCGGCGGCAGCTCCGCGGCGCTCGCGAGCGCGTCGCGCGGCGCCGGCTCCTCGATCCAGTCGTCGTCCTCGCGCATCGTCATCGCGTCCTCCGCGTGGTCACTCGAAGCGCAGCGCTTCGATCGGTCGCAGGCGAGCGGCGCGGCTCGCCGGGTAGGTGCCGAAGAACAGTCCGGTCAGGACGGCGGCGCCGAACGCCAGCCCAATCGAGTACGGCGCGATCACCGGCTTCACGCCGGCGATTCGGAACTGGCTGCCGACCACGCCCGCGAGCACGCCGCAGATCCCGCCGAGCAGCGAGACGAGCACGGCCTCGACGAGGAACTGCGCGAGCACGTCGGAGCGGCGCGCGCCGATCGCCTTGCGAATGCCGATCTCGCGCGTCCGTTCGGTGACGGACACGAGCATGATGTTCATGACGCCGATCCCGCCGACGAGCAGCGAGATCGCCGCGACCTCGCCGAGCAGCGTCGTGAAGACGTTTGAGGTCGCGCTCGAGGCGGCCAGGATCGAGCCCTGGTTGATCACCTGGAAGTCGGGCGTGCCGCCCGCGGCGATGTGATGGCGGTCCTCGAGGATCGACGTCACCTCGGCCGAGGCGGCGTCGAGCGCGGCGCGCGATCTCGCCTGCACCGTGATCGAGCCGAGGTCGCCATAGCCGGTCAGCGCGTCCTGCACGGCGCTGATCGGCGCGAACGCGACGTCGTCCTCGTCCTGAAGGCCGTTCGAGCCCTTCGGGGCGGTCATCCCGATCACCTGGAAGCTCGCCCCGCCGACCTGGATCGTCTGCCCCACGCTCGCGCCCAGGTTCTCCGCGACGGTCGGGCCGAGCACGATCACGCGGCGGCGGTCGCGCACGTCGGCGTCGGTGAAGAAGCTGCCGGTCGCGGCGCTGTAGTCGCGCGCCCGCGCGTAGGACGGCGTCGTGCCGACGAGCTGGCTCGGCGTGTAGGAGACCCCGTCGGCGACGAGCGTCGTCGAGCCGGCGTTGACGACCGGCGAGACGCCCGCGACGTCGGGCGCCTGCGTCCGGTCTCTCAGCGCGGTCGCGTCGGCGAGCGTCAGCGGCTGCTGGTCGACGGTGGCGAAGCGCGCGCCGCCGCGGAAGCCGCCGCCGGTCACGAGCAGCACGTTCGTGCCGAGCGCCTCGATCCGCTGCTCGACCGCCTTCGAGGAGCCGTTGCCGACCGCGACGAGCACGATCACCGAGGCGACGCCGATCGTCAGGCCGAGGATCGTGAGGCCCGAGCGCAGCTTGTTCGCGAGCAGCCCGCCGAGCGCGATCCGCAGCGTCTCCGCGCCGATCACCGTGCGCTCCCCTCGGGCGGCGGATCCTCCACCGCGACGATGCGGCGATCCTCGACGACGCGGCCGTCGGCGAGCCGCACGACGCGCTTGGCGCGCGCGGCGACGTCCGGCTCGTGCGTGATGAGGACGATCGTGCGGCCCGCCTCGTTGAGGTCGGCGAACAGCTCGAGCACGTCGCGCGTGGAGTGCGAGTCGAGGTTGCCGGTCGGCTCGTCGGCGAGCAGCAGCGGCGGGTTCGTGACGATCGCGCGCGCGATCGCGACGCGCTGCTGCTGGCCGCCCGACAGCTCCGACGGCAGGTGCTCGAGCCGGTCGCCCATGCCGACCGTCTCCAGCGCGGCGAGCGCGCGGCGGCGGCGCTCCGCGCGCGGCAGGCCGGCGTAGGCGAGCGGCAGCTCGACCTGCGCGAGCGCGCGCGTGCGCGGAACGAGGTTGAAGCTTTGGAAGACGAAGCCGAGCTTGCGGTTGCGGATGTCGGCGAGGTCGTCGTCGTCGAAGGAGCGCACGTCGATCGCGTCGAGCAGGTAGCGGCCCCGGGTCGGCGCGTCGAGGCAGCCGAGGATGTTCATGAGCGTGCTCTTGCCGCTGCCCGAGCTGCCCATCACCGCGACGAGGTCGCCGCGCTCGATGCGCAGCGAGACGCCCCGCAGCGCGTGCACGGCGAGGTCCCCCATCGCGTACGTCTTCGTCACGTCGGCGACGTCGATGACGACGCTGCGAGGGAGCGGGCGCGGCGGCCGCGGGTCGGCGTGGAGCGCGCTCACCCGCCCGGACCTCCGCCCCCGCCCCCGCCCGGCCCGACGACGACGGGGCCGCCGCCCCCACCGCCGCCGAAGCCGCCGCCACCGCCGAGCCGACGGAAGGCGCCGCCACCGCCGCCGAGCGTGCCACCGCCTGCGCCCGCGCCGCCGGCCCCGCCGCCGAAGCCGCCCGCCCCGGACGTCGCGCTCGGGAGCTGCGTCACGATCGCGACCCGGTCGCCCGCTCTCAATCCGCCCAGGATCTGCGTCGTGCTGTCGCCGACGACGCCGGCGACGACGGCGCGGCGGACGCGTCTGGCGCCCTGTGCGAGCGTCACGCTCGCGTTCGCGCCGCGACCCGAGATCGCCGCGCTCGCGACGTTGAGCGCGTCGCCGACGCGTGCGACGACGACCTGGGCGGAGGCCGTCATGCCGGGCTTCAAGCCGCGCGCGAGCTGGTCGAGGCGGAGCGTCACGTCGTAGCTGACGACGCCGCTGCTGCTGGTCGGCAGCGTCGCGATCGCGACCACGTGCGCGGCCAGCTGCTCGTTCGGCAGCGCGTTGACCGAGATCGTCGCCGGCTGGCCGACGCGCAGCTTGCCGACGTCGGACTCGCTGAAGGGGACGACGACGTTCAGTGCGTCGAGGTCGGCGAGCACGATGAAGGCGGAGCCGCTCGAGCCGCCGGAGCCGCTGCCGCCCGAGCCGCTGCCCCCGCCGGAGCCGCCGTTGCCGCCGCCTCCGCCGCCCGACCCGTCGCTCCCGCTCGACCCGCTCGGGCTCGCGCTGCCGCCGCCGCTGACCTGCTCGCCGACGGACGCGCCAACCGAGGCGACGATGCCGGTCATCGGCGCGGTGAGCGTCGTCTGCGCGAGCGCGGCCTGCGCCTTGTCGACCGCCGCCTGCGCGCTCGCGACGTTCGCCGCCTTCTGCGCAGCGGTCTCGCCGCCGCCCGAGCCGCCGCCGGACCCACCGCTGCCGCCGCTCGATTCCCCGCTGCCGGCGCCTGACCCGCCCGACGACCTGCTAGCGCCCGAGCCGCCCGGCCCGCCGTTGGTGCCGGCCGGCGTCGTGTCCGCGGCGGCCGACGCGCTCGCCGTGGCGGAACCGGAGCTGGACGCCACCGGCGCCGCCTCCGCCGCGGCGAGGCTCGCCTGCGCCTGGTCGAGCGCGGCCTGGGCGTCTGTGGGGTCGATGGTGGCGAGCGTCTGCCCCTCGACGACCCGCTGACCCGGCTTCACGTCGACGTGCGTGAGCGTCCCGCCCGTGGCGAAGTTGACGTCGAGCTGGCGCGCGGCTTCGACGGTGCCCGTGCCGGAGACGGTCGACTGCACGACCCCGCGCGCAACGCTGACGATCCGCTCGCTCGGGCGCGACGCGCTGCTCGCCGGCCCGACGACGAGCACGGCCGCGACGAGCGCGCCGACGCAGGCGAGCGCGAGCAGGTAGACGGTCCAGTGGCGGCGAGTGGCCCGGCTGCGGTCGTGCATCGACGTGCGTGACTCCCGTTCGGCGACGTGGCGCCGGGGCGCGGACCGCGCCCCGGCGCCAGGATGCTGTCGCGCGTTCCCGAGAATTTCCTGAGAGTTCGCTGGGCGCTCACCGGCGCCCGCGACCCGACGCGCCGCTAGCGTTCCGCGCCCATGAGCAGCAGCACGAGCGAGGCCGCCGGCGCGGGCACCTTCGAGCAGGCAACCGCCGTGACGCCGCTCGGCGAGGGTCGCTTCCGCGCCGCGGTCGACCCCGGCTGGTCGACGCCGATCGCCGCGAACGGCGGCTACCTCGCCGCGATCCTCGTGCGCGCGATCGAGGCGGAGGGACTCACGCATACCGCGACCGGCCCGCGCCAGCTGCGCTCGCTCACGTGCCACTACCTGCGTCCGGTCAGGGGCGGCCCGCTCGACGTGCGCGTCGAGCTCGTGCGCAGCGGACGGCGCATCTCGACCGTCCGGCTGACCGCCATGCAGGACGGCAAGGACACGATCCTGGCTTTGGCGGCGCTCGCCGTGCTCGACTTGCCGGCCGCGGGCCAGTGGGAGCCGGAGCCGCCGCAGCTCGGGCCACCGCCCCCGCGGGACGCGCCGCTCGTGCCGCCCGACGACTACCGCACCCGCGGCGGCGAAGGCTGGCTCGGGCGACGGCCGGCGATGCCGCCGATGTTCGAGCGCGTGCGCGTCGCCCCGCGGATCGGCGGCGTGCCGTTCTCGAATCGTCCGCTCCCCCCCGGCGAAGCACCCGAGACCGGCGGTTGGATCTCGCTGCCCGAGGCCCGCCCGATCGACGCCGCGTTCGTCGCGCTGTGCGCCGACGTCTGGTGGCCGCCCGCCTTCCAGCCGCTCGGCCGCCCGGCGATCGCGCCGACGATCGACCTGACGCTCCACGTGCGCGCCGACATCCCGCCGGAGGGGCTTCCGGACCAGCCGGTGCTCGGCACCTACCGCTCGACGGCCGCGCACGGCGGCCTGATGGAGGAGGACGCCGCGCTGTTCCTGCCGGACGGCACGCTGCTCGCGCACGCGCGGCAGCTCGCGATCTTCATGCCGCTCGAGACGCCGCAGGCGTAACATCGGCGGACCGAGCGCGCCGGGGGAGCGCGCTCTCAACGAAGGGGGATCGCCATGCGCATCCGGTCACGCGGCGCGCGCCTGCTCGCAGGTCTCGCAGCGGCCCTGCTGCTGCTCGTCGCGGTCGACGCGGCATCGGCCAGGAGCCTGAGCGTCAGCGAACAGGCGTTCAGAGCCGTCTGGAACCCGATGTCGATCCTGCAGAGGCCGTCGGGACTGATCCTGAGATGTCCGATCACGCTCGAAGGCAGCTTCCAGACCGCGAGCTTCATCAAGGCGAGAGGCAGGCAGGTGGGTCAGGTCACAAGTGCCGCGTCCGGGACGTGCACCGGCGGGGGGTCGCTCACGATCCTAAGGGAAACACTGCCGTGGCGACTCAACTACCGGTCCTTCACCGGCACGCTACCGAGCATAACGACCGTCGCCGGTGAATTATTGCGCTGATCGCCGGGCGCTACACGCGCCCGGCGCTCTGGCGGCGCTGGCGCGCGGCGGCGTCGACCACCACAGCGGCGAGCAGCACGGCGCCGGTCACCATGAACTTCGTCGAGGACGGCAGCGCGAGCAAGTCCATGCCGTTCGAGATCGAGCCGATCACGAGGCCGCCGAGCAGCGCGGACCAGACCGTGCCGCGGCCGCCGAACAGCGACGTCCCGGCGATCACCGGGCCGGCGATCGCGAGCAGCAGCAGGTCGCTGCCGCCGGACGACTGGTTGACGGCGAGCAGGCGCGAGGCGCCCAGGATCCCGCCGCAGGCCGCCAGCACGCTCGCGAGCATGAAGACGATCACGCGCACCCGGTTGACGCGGATGCCGGCGCGGCGCGCCGCCTCGGCGTTGCCGCCGACCGCCAGCACGTGGCGTCCGAAGCGCGTGCGCCGCACGATGTAGTCGAACACGACGACGAACGCGATCAGGATCACGAGCGCGAGCGGCAGGCCGCGGTCCTCGTCGAGGATCGCGACGACGCCGAACGAGAGGATCGCGACCGCGGCCACGCGGACCGCCACCACGACCGGCGTCGCCGCGACGAGCCCGGCGCGCAGCCGCCGGCGACGCGCGTCGAGCGAGGACAGCGCGAAGGCCGCCACGACCGCCGCCGCGATGATCCACGCCGTCGCGCCGGTGAAGAACTTGCCCGCCAGTTCGACGATCGCCGGGTTGGTGATGTTGACCGTCCCGGTCGATCCGAGCACGAGCAGCAGGGCGCCCTGCCAGCCGATCAGGCCCGCCAGCGTGACGACGAACGAGGGGATCCCGAAGCGCACCACGACACCGCCCTGGAACACGCCGATCGCCGCGCCCGCCGCGATCGCCGCGGCGATGCCCGGCGCCGCCGCCCAGCCGTGCTGTTCGACGAGCACGGCCATGATCGCCGCGCACAGGCCCGAGACGATCGCGACCGACAGGTCGATCTCGCCGAGCAGCAGCACGAGCACCACGCCGATCGAGATCATCCCGGTCGCCGCGATCTGGAGCGAGAGGTTCACGAGGTTCGTCGCCGTCAGGAAGCGTTCGTTGGCGATCGCGAAGATCGCCCAGATCACGACCAGCCCGATCAGCACGCGCAGCGAGCCGAGCTCGCCCTGTGCGACGCGATGGAGGACCGCGAAGCGGCCGTCCGGTCGCTGCTCGGGGGCCGGCGCGGGGGCGGGAGTCGCGCTCGGCTCGGGGGTCGCCGCCGCGGTGCTCATCGCGCCGCCTCAGCCGAGGACGGCTGACCGGCGCCGTCGCCGCCGCGTCCGAACTCGGCTCCGGTGATCGCGGCGACGACCTCCTCGTGCGAGGTCGCGCCGACCTCGAAGACCCCGGCGCGACGGCCGAGCCGCAGCACGAAGATGCGGTCGACGACCTCGAACACGTCGGCGAGGTTGTGCGAGATGACGACGACGGCCAGGCCCTGCTCGCGCAGCCGCTTGATCAGCGCGAGGACCTGCGCCGTCTGCTGCACGCCGAGCGCGGCGGTCGGCTCGTCGAGCAGCACGACCTTCGCCTCGCCGATCAGCGACCGCGCGATCGCGACCGACTGCCGCTGCCCGCCCGACAGCAGTCCGACCTCCTGGCGGACGCTCGGCAGTCTCACGGTGAGGGTCTGCAGCAGCTCGGCCGACTGCTGCTCCATCGCCGGCTCGTCGAGCGCGCGCAGCCAGCCGCCGAGTCCGCCGCTCGCCGTCTCGCGGCCGACGAACAGGTTCGCGACGACGTCGAGGTTGTCGCACAGCGCGAGGTCCTGATAGACGGTCGCGACGCCGAGCGCGGTCGCGTCGCCGGGCCCGCGCACGTGCCGCACGGCGCCGTCGAAGCGGTACTCGCCCGCATCGGGCAGGTAGATGCCCGACATCACCTTGACGAGCGTCGACTTGCCGGCGCCGTTGTCGCCGACGAGGCCGACGACCTCGCCGGGGCGCACGTCAAAGTCGACGCCGCCGAGCGCCTGCACGGCGCCGAAGCGCTTGACGATGCCGCGCAGCGCGAGCAGCGGCTCGCGGCCGTCGCTCGCGCTGTGCTCCGTCGCGGACATGGCCTAGGTCAGCCCCGCTCTCTTGCAGTCCGCCGCGTATGCGGAGGTGCAGATCTGACTGACCGTCCAGTAGCCGTCTCTCACGACGGTTTCATTGATGTTTCTCACCGTCACGGCGACCGGTGTGAGGATCACCGACGGCACGTCGATCTTGCCGTTGTTGACGTGCGCGTTGACGATGCTGCTCGATTTGTTGCCGTTCAGCACTTCCATCGTGAGCTGGGCGGCTGCTCTCGCCTCCTGCTTAACGGCCTTGTAGACCGTCATGTACTGTTCGCCCGCGATGATCCGCTGGATTCCGGCGAGCTCCGCGTCCTGACCGGTCGCCGGGCGTGTGGCGGGATTGACGCCGGCCGACTTCATCGCCGCGATCGCGCCGCCGGACGTGCCGTCGTTCGCGGCGTACACGCCGACGAATCCCGTTCTGCCAAGCGCGGCGATCGCCTGGTCCATCTCGGTCTGCGCCTGGTCCGGACTCCATTCGGGCGTGTCGTACTCCTTCGCGACTCTGTAGCCGCTGGAGTTGATCACGCTGTGCGCGCCTGCCTTGAACTGCGCCGCGTTCGGATCCGTCGGGGCGCCGTTGATCATCACGATCGAGCCGCTGGATCCGTCGGCTCTCAGCTTGGCGACGAGCGCTCTGCCCTGAAGCTCGCCGACGCGTCTGTTGTCGAACGAGACGAAGTAATCGGGATTGGAGTTTTCGACAATGCGGTCATACGCGACGACGCCGACGCCGGACTGCTTCGCGCGCGTGACGATCGCCGCGGCGGCCTTGCTGTCGACCGCGTCGAGCACGAGCACTCTCGCGCCGTTCGTGATCGCCGCTTCAGCCTGCGACTGCTGCTTCGACGCGTCCTGCTGCGCGTTCGAGTAGATGATCTTGCAGTTCGGGCACAGCGCCTTCATGTCTCTCTCGAACAGCGGCTTGTCCTGCGATTCGTAACGGGTCGTCTTGTTCTCCGGCAGCAGCAGCGCGATCGTGGCGTTGTTGCCGCCGGACGACGAGCTCCCGTTCGTCGTGTTGCTGCTCTTGTTCCCGCCGCCGCAGGCGGCGAGCGCGCCGACGCTCAGCGCGAGCGCGGCCACGAGCGCAAGCGCACGGGGGAAACGTCTGTGGTGCATACCTCCTCCTCGAGCCGTAGTGGCCCCTGTGTGGAGGAAGTTCCCATCCAGCCGGTGCGCAAACGGCTGGCGCGTGCGCGCTCAGCCGGCGAGCTGCCCGGACGGCTCGTCGGGGTCGCGCTCCTGTTCGGGATCGAGCACGGCGACGCCGTCGGTGACGGTGCGCACGGGCGGGAGCCGCGCGGCGAGCCGGTCGCGGCGGGCCCGCACGGCGGCAGCCGCGTCGCCGATCATGGCGCGCTCCGGCGGCGACATCGCCGGCCAGCGGGCGCGCAGCGCGGCGAGCGCGTCGTCGGCGCGGTCCAGCGCGTCGCGCGCTTCGCCGTACGCGTCCTCCGCGAGCGCGGCCTCGGCGGCGGACAGCTCGACGCCGGCGTCGCCGGCGAGCTTCAGGAGATCGTCCATGCCCATCGCACTCACCCTACGCGACACAGCGGCCGGCGCGGCAGGCGCAACCGGCCGCTACGCTGGCCGCGGAGTCAGCCCATGACGCTCGTCACCGACCTCGACCTGCCGGCGTTCGACTACACCGACGCCGAGCTGCACGGCCCCCGCTTCCACACGACGATGCGCGAGCTGCGCGCGCAGGGGTGGCTGGCCAGCACGCCGCTCGGCTACGTCGTGCTCGAGCGCGAGGCCGCGGCCTTCTTCCTGCGCTCGCGCAGCACCGAGTTCCCCGGCATGAAGATCGCCGAGATCTTCGGGATCGAGGACGGCCCGCTGTACGAGGAGATGCGCCGCAACATCCTGCACATCAACGGCGCCGACCACGCGCGCCTGCGCGGACTCGTGAACCCGTCGTTCACGCCGCGCGCGGCGGAGCGCTGGCGGCCGGCGATGCGACGGTTCATGGGCGAGCTGCTCGACGCGGCGCTCGCCGGCGGCGGCGCGGTCGATGCCGTCCAGGCGCTCGCGAAGCCCTATCCGTCGTTGGTGATCGCGAGCGTGCTCGGCGCGCCGCTGACGGACGCGCCACTGCTGCACGAGTGGTCGAACTGGGTCCAGCGCCAGTTCGACGCGCCGACGCTCGTCGCCGAGCGACCGCGCATCGAGCGTCACGTCGTCGAGCTCTACGACTACCTCGACGCGCTGCTCGCCACGCGCCGCGACGACCCAGCGGACGACCTCATCTCGCAGCTGATCGCGGCGCGCGCCGAGGACGGCGACCGCCTCTCCGACGTGGAGCTCGTGAACCTCGTGCTCGACGTGCTGATCGGCGGGATCGACACGACGCAGTCGCAGCTCGCGCACACGCTGCGGCTGCTCGCCGAGCACCCCGACCAGTGGGCGCTGCTGCGCGAGGACCCTGTGGGGCGGGCGGGCGCCGCAGTCGAGGAGTCGCTGCGCTACGAGCCGATCACGCCGTTCACGGCGCGCATCACGATGGAGGACGTCGAGTACCGCGACGTGTCGTTTCCCAAGGACACGGTCCTGCTGATCTGCGCGCACACGGCGAACCGCGCCGACGACGTGCCGGACAGCGAGGCGTTCGACCTCGCGGCCACGCGCGACGAGGGCAGACCGCTCACGTTCGGCGCCGGGATCCACTACTGCCTCGGCGCGAACCTCGCCCGCGCGGAGCTGCAGGAGGCTCTGCGCCTGATCGCGGAGCGGATCGAGGCGATCGCGCTCGACGGCGAGCCGGTCTACGAGGGAGTGCAGGGCGTCTACGGCCTGCGATCGCTCCCCCTGCGCCTGACCGCGGCGGGCTGACCCAACGACTACCCCAACAGTTCAACAGTATGAAAACGGTGGTTCTTATGCTGTTGGAACGCAGTACCGCGAACGCTCAACGATCCGCACCAGACGCGAGCATCCGCCCCGTCGGTACCGATCACGCTACGCCATAGGGATCGGGTCGACGGCGACCTCGATCACAGCTATCCTCAGCGGGAGTCAGGGTTGGATCGCAGATCCACCTTCAGAGCCCGGCGCTACGAACGCCGGGCTCTCTATTTGAGAAGGCGTCCGGCGCTGCTACGAACAGCGCCGGACGTTGCTGCCGCTACCGCCTGATCGCGAGGACCACGAGCAGCAACAGCACGAGCGTCGTCAGAGTTGGATCGGTCATCCACACCTCCTTTCTCGGGCCGCCCCTCGGGGCATCCCGGCCGGAGCGAAAGCCCCGACGATTCTGGAGGTGACGCAGCCCTTCCGATCGCTCGTCACGGAGCGTATGTGCGAACCGCCCCAGGCTCTACAGCCTGCGTATGTGATCCTCACACTCGTGGGCCGAGCAGCGCCTCGACCAATCCGTGACCCGCGGCGAGATCAGCGCCGCCTTCTCTTCCCCGCGTCCACCCGTTCGAGGACCGGACGGCATGCTTCACCAGCCGCGGGCGACGGGTGCACACGGACTTCTGACGCCGATCGGCGGCTACGAGCGCTCGCCGAGGCGCTGCTCGTACGCGCGCGCGACCTCCGAGAGGGGGATGCCGAGGCCGGCGACGACGCGCAGCATCGTGGACGTGTAGACGTCGGCGGTGCCGCGCTCGAGCCGGCCGACCTGGTTGGGATGCACGCCGGCGGCGTGGGCGACCGCCTCCTGCGACAGGTCGCGCTCGCGGCGCATGCGGCGGATCGTGCGCCCGAGCTCGCGTAGCTGCTCGTCGGGCGTGGGCGTCGGCATGCGTGGGCCAGCCTGCCCTACATATACGGTGGATGCCAGACCTGCATGGGTCCTACTTCCACCTCAATAGGTGTATTTGTGTAAGCTCGCGATCCCCCGTCTGGCGTCGAGCGCTCTGCTGACCGTGTTCGTCCCCCACGCGCAGCGCGCTCGGCGACAGGCGGGTCCCGCCTACTTCGCCGGGCGATCGGGCTGGGCGTCGTACGCATGCCCCAGCTCCGCGAGACTGACGTCGAGGCCCTCCATGATCGCCAGCAGCGTCGCGACCTGCACGTTCGTCCCGCGCTCGAGGCGTCCGATCTGATTCGTGTGCAGGCGCGCGAGGCCGGCGAGCGCCTCCTGGGAGAGATCGCGCTCCCGTCGCATCGCGCGAACCGCGCGCCCGAGCCTCTGGACCTTGGACTGCTGCGCCATCGGTCCAGGACCCTCCACCACAGATCCGGTGTATGCCAGACCGAATAGGGTCCAATATGGACCGTATATGGTGTATCCGCTCTCGCGGCGCTCAGCGGTTGCGCAGCTCGCGCCTCGTGCGTCGCACGATCGTCATCTGGTCGAGCCGTTCGAGCATGCGCGATCGGGGCGGCGGCGTCGCGAAGACCTCCTCCGCGGTCACCGTGAGCGTCACCGCCCGCTCGGCGATGCGGCCGACCTCCGGCGCGTCGACGAAGCGGCGGCCGTGGCGGGTGTCCACGACGATCCCGTCGAAGATGTGCTCGCGCTCGTTGTTCTGCACGCGCCGCACGCGGCCGACCTCGACGCCGTCGCTGCCGCGCACGCGCGTTCCGCGACGCAGCGCGAGGTAGGAGATCGCCGGACCGTCGTCGCTCACCACCGATGAGCTTACGCGCGCCGCCGCGCCGGCGGCGCGCATCGGCGCCGCCGGCACGATCTCTCCTCCGTCAACCCCCGAGCGGGGCTCGCTCGAGCGTCGCGAGGCCGGCGGCGATCCCGGTCCCGATCTCCTCGATCTGCTGCTCGTCGATCGTCAGCGGCGGCGAGACGGCGACGCCGCCGGCGAGCGCGCGGACCAGCAGCCCTTCCTCGCGACACGTGCGCGCGAGCCGCGACGCCGCCGCGGGATCGGCGGCGAGCGCCTCCTCGCTCAGCTCGACCGCGCCGAGCAGGCCGAGCCCGGCACGCACCTCCGCGACGAGCGGATGCGCCTCCAGCGCGCGCAGCGCGTCCTCCAGCGGACGTTCGAGCGCGCGGCCGCGCTCGATCAACCCGTCGCGCTCGTAGAGGTCGAGCGTCGCGAGCGCCGCCGCACAGCAGGTCGGGTGGCCGGCGTACGTCGGGCCGTGGCGCAGCATCGGCGCGCCCGGTGCGCCGGTGAAGAACGGCTCCGCGACGTGCGGCGCGACGAGCACCGCGCCGAGCGGCAGCACGCCGCCGCTGATGCCCTTCGCGAGCGTGATGAGGTCCGGGCGCACGTCGGGCCAGCGGTCGATCCCCAGCCAGGTGCCCAGCCGTCCGAACGCCGCGATGACGCAGTCGGCGACGAGCAGCACGCCGTAGCGCGCGCAGACGTCGGCCACCGCCTCGATGTAGCCCTCCGGCGGCAGCCGCACGCCGCCGGCGCCGATCACCGGCTCGCAGAAGAAGGCCGCGACGCGCTCCGGCCCGACCCGCTCGATCTCCGCCCCGAGCGCGTCGGCGCTGTCGTACGGGACGCGCGAGACGTCGGGCACGAGCGGCCCCCAGCCGGTCACATTCGGCGCGATCCCGCCGACGCTCGTGCCGAAGCCGTGCGTGCCGTGGTAGCCGTGCTCGCGCGTGATGATGTGGACGCGCTGCGTCTCGCCGGCGAGCTGGAAGTGACTGCGCGCGAGCTTCGCCGCGGTGTCGATCGCGTCGCCGCCGCCGGAGCCCAGGAAGACGCGCGCGCCGGGCGTCGGCGCGAGCGCCGCGAGCCGATCCGCAAGATCCATCGCGGGGCCGTTCGCGAAGTCGCCGAAGATCGAGTAGGTGTCGAGCGCGCGCAGCTGGCGCTGCACGGCCTCGGCGATCTCGGGCCGGTTGTGGCCGGCGTTCGCGCACCACAGCGAGGCGGTCGCGTCGAGGTAGCGGCGTCCCTGCTCGTCCCACACCCATACGTCCTCCGCGCGGTCGAGCACGAACGGCGCGGCCTCGACCGCGCCCATGTCGGCGAACGGGTGCCACAGCGCCTGTCCTCGCTCGGTAGCCACGGTTGGAGAGTCTCCCCGGCCGAGCGCCGGCACGCCTCAGCCAGGGCGGCCAAAGCCATACAGCGTTCTTGTCTTACGCGGCGCGCGCGACCTCGACCGCGACGCCGTGGCGCGGGATCAGCGTGATGCCGCGCATGACGACGGGGTCGGGACGCGGACGCAGCGGGCGCAGCTCGGTCCGCTCGACGATCGTGCGAATCGCCTCGGCCATCTCCGCCTGCGCGAGCGCGGCGCCGATGCAGCGGCGGATGCCGCCGCCGAACGGCAGCCAGGCGTAGGACTCGGTCTTGCCGTCGAGGAAGCGCTCCGGCCGGAACGCTCCGGCGCGCGGGTAGAGGTCCTCGCGCCGCTGCACGACCGCGATCGACGGCAGGACGGTCGTGCCGGCCGGCAGCTCCCAGCCGGCGACGACGCGCGGCTGCGTCAGCTTGCGCTGATTCGCGTCGATGATCGGCCGCAGCCGCAGCGTCTCGGTCACGACCGCGTCGAGGTATCTGTCGTCGTCGCCGGTCAGCTCGTCGCGCAGCCGCGCGAGCACCGCCGGGTGGCGGTAGAGCAGGTCGAACGCGAACGCGAGCGCGGTGGACGTCGTCTCGTGCCCGGCGACGAGCATCGTGACCAGCTCGTCGCGCAGCTCGCGATCGGTCATCGGCTCGCCGTCCTCGTCGCGGGCGCGCAGCAGCAGCGACAGCACGTCGGTGCGCTCGTCGAGGTCGGGCGCATCGCGCCGACGCGCGATCTCCTCGAAGAGCATGTCGTCGGCGGCGCGCAGGCGCGCCTGGAACGCGCCCCACGGGCTGAGGCGGCCGAGGTCGCGCTGCATGGGGCGCGGCAGCAGGCCCATGTACTGGCAGTCGATCACGGCGGTGAGCGCACGCCGCAGCTGCTCGATCCGCACCGACTGCTCGACGCCGAAGCAGGCGCGCGCGATCACCTCGAACGTCAGCTCGCGCATCCGCTCGCGCAGCACGAGGCGGTCGCCGGGCCGCCAGCGCGCGACCTCGCGCTCGGCGACGTCGCGGATGACCGCGCGGAACGCGCCGACGGCAGAGCCCTGGAACGGCGGCAGCAACAGCCGGCGCTGACGCAGGTGCTCGGGGCCGTCGAGCACGAGCACCGAGCGCTCGCCGAGCATCATCCCCAGCGGCGCGTTCGCCTCGCCCGCGCGCAGGTCGGACTGGTCGCCGGTGTGCAGCGCTCTGATCGCCTGCGGGTCGGCGACGTAGACGCCGGTCCCGAACACCGGCCAGCTCACCGTGAAGCAGTCGCCGTAGCGCGCGTGCCAGCCCAGCAGCTTCTCGAGCGGGCGCTCGGCCATCTGCAGGAACTGCCACAGCGCCGGACCGCCCGGGCCGGGCGGGAGCGAGCCGCGCCGCGGAGCGGCGACGGGCAGAGACGCAGGCGCCTGCGCGGTCGCGCTCATGCGCGCGCCTCCTGCGCAACGGCGGCCACCGGCGTCGCGACCGCCTCCACGCGCACAGGCACCGCGTTGAGGTGCGCCATGCCGGCGAGGCGCTCCAGTTCGTCCGGCTCGCTCGACATCAGCAGGTTCACGTTCACGCCGCCGCCGCGCGCGGCGCCGTTCGCACGTCTCCAGCCGCCCGTCCCCTTGTGCCCCCAACCGTGCGGCACGGCGACGACGCCCTGCTTGAGGTCCTCGGTGAGCGCGACCGGCAGCTCGATCGCGCCGTGGCGCGTCGCGATCCGCACGGTGTCGCCGTCGGCGAGTCCGAGCGGCCGGGCGTCGGCGGGATGCAGGCGCGCGCAGTGTCTGCGCCCGCCGCGCAGCAGCAGCGGCGCGTTGTGCATCCACGAGTTCTCCGAACGCAGCTCGCGCATCCCGATCAACCGCAGCGGGAAGGCGCTGTCGGCGGCGGCGGCCTGTGCGCGCAGCGCATCGATCTCCTGCGCGATCACAGGGTGGTCGAGCGCCACGCGGCGGTCGCGGTGCAGCGAGACGCGCCGCAGCACGCCTGCCCGCAGGTGCGGGCGCAGGACCCTGCCGTGCGGATGCTCGCGCGTGAGCCGCTCGAGCGTGAGCCCGCCGCGGCGCAGGCCGAGCTTGTCGCCGCCCTCGGCGAGCCGCACGACGAGGTCGAGCAGCAGGCGCGGCTCCAGCCGCACCCCAACCGCACCGAGCGCGCGGCGGGCGAGCTGGAGCACGCCGAGCCCGCGCGAGCGGCGCGCCAGCGCGCGCATCAGGTCATCGATCACCCTCCACTCCTCGCGCGCCTCACCGGCCACTGGCACGACCGCCTCGGTCGCCTGGCGGAAGGGCGTCGTCAGGTACGCCTGGAACGGCAGCGGGAAGTCGGCGCGCTCGTACATCGTCGTCGCCGGCAGCACGTAGTCGGCGTGCGCGTTCGTCTCGTTGACGTAGAGGTCGAGCGAGACGCAGAGGTCGAGCCGGCCGAGCGCGTCCTCCAGCTCGTCGCCGTTGGGGACCGACAGGACCGGGTTGCCGGCGGACACGAACAGCGCCTTGATCTGCCCCGGACCGGGCGTCGCGATCTCCTTCGCCATCAGCGCGGCCGGCTCGGCGCCGAGCACCTGCGGCAGCCCGCCGACGCGCGAGCGCCGCGCGTCGTAGCGCAGCGGCGTGAGCCGCTGGAGCAGGAGCGTGGCGAGCCGCTCGCCGGGGAGGCCGAGCGTGCCGAACATCGCGCCGCCGTCGCGGTCGAGGTTGCCGGCGGCGAGGTTGACCGCGTCGAGCAGGAAGGACACGAGCGTGCCGTGCCGGCCGAGGCAGGTGCCGGTGCGGCCGTAGAGCGCGGCGCGCGGCGTGGTCGCGAGCGCGCGCGCCAGCGCGCGCACGGCGGCCGCCGGCACGCCGCTGTGCGCGGCGCTCGCCTCGGGCGCGAACGGCCGTGCGAGCGCGCGCAGCGCGTCGATCCCCGACGCCTGGCGCGCGAGCGCCGCCGCGTCCGCGAGGTCCTCCTCGAACAGCACGTGCAGCAGCGACAGCAGCAGCCACGCGTCGCCGTCGGGCGTGACCGGCAGCCACTCGAACGCGCTCGCGGTCTCGGTGCGGCGCGGATCGACGACGACCACGCGGCCGCCGCGCGCGACGATCCCGTGCAGCGATTCCTTGATGCGCGGCGACGTCAGCACGCTGCCGTGCGAGACGAGCGGGTTGGCCCCGAGCATCACGAGGAGGTCGGTGCGCGCGAGGTCGGGGATCGGCACCGCCAGCGGCGAGCCGTACAGGAGGTGACTGGCGACGAAGCGCGCGTTGACGTCCTGCGAGCCGGCGGTGAAGAGGTGCGGCGTGCCGAGCAGCGTCATGAACGCGGCGAGCCACAGCGCGTGCGACGCGCTGAACGCGCCGGGGTTGCCCCAGTACCAGCCGATCGCGTCGGGCCCGTGCGCGTCGTGGACCGCACGCAGGCGCGCGACGATGTCGCCCATCGCGTGCTCCCACGAGACGCGCTCGAACTCGCCGGGTCCGCCTCCCGGCCGTCGCTTGAGCGGATGCAGGACGCGGTCCGGGTCGTTGTGGACCTGCTCGAAGGCGATCCCCTTCGGGCACGCGAAGCCCTGCGAGAGCGGATGGTCGGGGTCGGGGCGCAGCTTCGTCAGGCGCCCCTGCTCGACGGTCGCGACCATCCCGCACAGCGGCTCGCAGATGCGACAGTAGGTCGCCTTCTCCTCGGCCACCTTCGCCTCCGATCGGTCGTCGGTCGTGCGAACGATGCTACGGGTCGCGGTGCGTCGGGGGCGCCGGTACGACGGTGCGCACGTACCTGCTCATCCCGCACCCGTGAGATCCACCAGCTCGCGCGTGTAGGCAACGCACACCGCGACGATGTGATCCTCGTCCATAGCGCTCCGGAGTGCCCGCGATTGTCGTTCGGATCGAGTGCGGCGATCGTCATTGGCGCGTGGTCCACCAGCGCCGCTTCGAGCCCGGCCGCATGACGTGCCGCGCGTCGGCCATGTGGGCCGAGACGGACGCTGCGACGTCCACGGCCCACCGCGACTCGCTCGGGGACGATCAGGTCGACGGGGATCGCAACCTCCATGCCGTCCACCCTCGCAGGCGCGTGCCAGATGCCCGGCTCCGTGGACAGTGCGAACCCAGCCTCCTCCATGGCTGCCGCGAGGAGCGGGACGTCAGCAAGCTGATGCGGATCGATCGCCAGGTCGCCGTCGGTCGTGTAAGGCGCGATCGCGAGATCCGCCGAGCCGGTGCGCAGGTAGACGGCCTGTGCACCGGCGACGATGACAGCCGGTCCGTGCGGCGTGAGTGCCCTCAGGGCGTCGAGCAGGACACGTCGCGCCGCGACGTATGCCGGATCGAGCGCAGCCATCACGCCGACCTCGCGCCGGCGTCCATCCCTGCGAGCGAGTCGGCGCGCCAGGAGCGTTCGTTCTCCGTCATCCAAGCGAGGAGCGCCTCACCCTCGGCTGGCATGCGCCCATTGCCGGTCAGGCAGTCCACTGCGACCTGGGAGACGGCCGCGTAGTCCATGCCGCGATCACGCTCGGTGCGCTGCCACACGACAGGATCGAACGGACGCAGCAGCACGACGTTTCCGCCACTCGCCGCAGGAAGCAGTCTGAGCTCCTCCACAATCGCCGGCACGTCCCCGCAGTAGATGGCCAGCAGTCGCGGAGCGGCCACCGGCGCACGACGTGCGCTCGCGAACGAACCGGTCACGACAGCCTGGGTCCGACGAGCTGCCACACGGAGCTGGCGCAACGCCAGGTCGAGATCTCCAGGTGCGACGAACACTCTGGCGTCGTTACTGTCGAAGAGGTCGTAGCTCTGCGCCCAATGACGCAGCAGCTCGGGCACTGCGACCGAACGCACCGGGCCGCGCGGATCGCGCACGATCAGCAGCTCACGGTCGAGCGCATCGAGCAGGCGCGACACGTACCCGGGCGTGAGACCAGTCGCGGACGCGATCTCCTGGACACCGTATGGGGGGCGAACGTCGGCGAGCAGTCGGATGAGGCGAGCCGCTCCCGTCCCTCGCAGACGCGACGGCCCGCGCGCGGCCCGGGGCTCAGGATTCTGAACGGCGCCAGTCGACTGCAGGAACAACGCCGGATACTCCAGCTTGATGACCGCATTGCCGGTGAGGTCCAGGAAGTTGACGTCTTGCGCGATGAGGCGCTCTTGCGTGCGTCTGCTGAGCCAGGGCGCGACGAGAAGAACCGGGATGTGCGGCGACAGCGACCGCAGCGCACCCGCGAGCCCGGTGAACAGTTGGTCGACATCGCGGGGAGAGAACTCAGATCGGGCCTCGACAACGAACGTCGTGGCAGCGCCGCGCTCGGCCTGGACGTCGATCGCAGCATCCAATGCCCTCGGCTCACCACCGCCAGTCGCGGGGAAGGCGCGCTGCGAACGCATGACCGACCAGCTTGCGGGAAGCCGGGTTCCCAGCCATGCGACGGCCGCCTCTACAAGCTCGTCGTCCGGGCCGGACATTCCGTTTCCCGCTCTAGACACATTCCCAGTATAGGAAATATTTCCTGAAATTACAAGTTTCTCCTTATGGGAAACTGATCAGGGACGATATGCACACCACACCTCGTTCGGCACGCGCGGCCGCGGGAGAAGCTGCCCTGTCACCGCCAATCGATCCCTAACACAGGTTTTTGGTGTTGTTTAGGTGGGGATCTAGGGTGCCGGACATGAGACGGCACCTTCTCCCCCTGTTCGCGGTCGCCGCGCTCCCCGCCGGGCTCGTCGCCGGATGCGGCGGCGGCAGCGTCGGCGGCAGCGCCTCGACCAACTCGACCGGCGCCGCGACGGCCCAGCATGCGGCCACGTCGAGCACCACGGCGCATGCCGGCACCTCCAGAACGGCGCGCGCGAGATCGACGCCCGCCAAGTCGAAGCCCTCGCCGCACGCGTTCGCGGCGGCCAAGATCACGCCCGCCGCCGCGTCCTCGCTGTCGCAGCGCGGACAGCTCGTGCTGCCGGTCGCGACGGGCGGCCCGGGAACGGTCAGAGCGTTCGGCCAGGCCGAGATCCCCGGCAAGGGCATCATCCACATCGCCGAGGCGAAGCCGGTGGTCAGCCACAGAGCCGGGATCGTCGACCTCACGCTCGTGCTCTCACACGTCGCGCGCGCTCAGCTCGCCGCCAAGCGACCGATCGACATGTTCGTCGCGGTCTCGTTCTCCCACGGCGAGGTGTTCGAGCGCGAGGAGGTCCACCTCAGACCGTGACCGTGCGCTCGAGCGCACGCGTCGCGAGCTGCGCGACGAGCGTCCCGACCAGCGCCCCGGCGACGACGTCGCCGGGGTAGTGCACGCCCGTGTGCACGCGTGAGTAGGCGACGAGCGCCGCCAGCCCCCGCAGCGGCGCCGCCGCCGACGGCAGCACGTGTCCGACGCCGGTCGCGAACGCGAACGCCGACGCGGCGTGCCCTGACGGGAACGACGTCGAGCGCGGCATCCGCACGTGCCGGGCGACGGGGACCAGCTCCCCGACCCGGTCGGGCCGCCGCCGGCGGCCCAGCGGCTTCATCGCGAGGTTCACCAGCGCGGAGGTTGCGCCGACCGCCGCAAGCCCGTGCACGGCCGCCCGCCGGCCGGCCGACCCACGCGCGAGCGCCAGGAAGGCGGCCGAAGCGATCGACAGGCGGGAATAGTCCGCTGCATGGGACAGACGCGCCATCGCGCGGTCGAGCGCCGGAGTCGGCGTCTGCGCGATCGCCGCGTAGAGCGCCGCGTCGAGCCGCTGCGCGTCGCGCCGCCAGGCGGCGAAGCCTCGCACCGCGTACGCGTCGGAGCCCACGAGGAGATGATGCAGTGAGCCGGCAACGGGCCGCCGCGATCGGCGCGCTCGCCCTCGCTGCGGGCGGGCTCGCGCTCGCGGTCGTCGTCGCGGCGGAAGCGTTCCCGCGCGGCCTGATCGCCCTCGTGCTCGTGGCCTTCGGCGCAGCCGCCGCGTGGTACGCGTTGCTGCACGTCGGCGCGGTGCGGATCGCCGCGCTCGCGGTCGGCGCGCTGCTGCTCGCCGCCGCGATCGTGCTCGTCGCGAAGGATCGCTTGCTCGCGGAGGCGCTGGTCGTCGGCGCGTTCGTGCTGAGCACAGCGCTCGGGCGGGCGGCGTTCGCACAGCGCGTACGGCTCCCGCCCCAGCCGCCGCCACGCCGCGCGGTCCTCTTCTACAACCCGAAGTCGGGCGGCGGGAAGGCGGAGCGCTTCCGGCTGGCGGACGAGGCGCGCGCCCGCGGAATCGAGCCGGTGGAGCTGCGGCTGGACGACGACCTCACACGCCTCGTGCGCGACGCGGTCGCCGGCGGCGCCGACGGACTGGCGATGGCGGGAGGCGACGGCTCGCAGGCGATCGTCGCGGCGATCGCGGCCGAGCACGACCTGCCGTACGCGTGCGTGCCGGCCGGCACGCGCAACCACTTCGCGCTCGACCTCGGCGTCGACCGCGACGACGTCGTCGGCGCGCTCGACGCGTTCGTCGACGGCGGCGAGCGGCGCGTCGACCTCGCCGAGGTGAATGGCCGCGTCTTCGTCAACAACGTCTCGCTCGGGCTCTACGCCGAGGCGGTTCAACGGCCCGGCTATCGCGAGGCGAAGCTGCGCACGCTCGCCGAGACGCTGCCCGAAGCGCTCGCGCCAGGCGAAGCCGCGCCCGGGCTGCGCTGGATCGGTCCCGACGGCCGCGAGCAGCGCACAGGCGCCGCCGTGCTCGTCTCCAACAACCGCTACCGGCTTGGGCGCGCGCTCGGGTCCGGCACGCGGCCGCGGCTGGACGCCGGGTTGCTCGGGATCGCGGTCGCCGGCGGCGGACTCGGCCACAGCGGCCGGCGCCTGCCGTGGCAGGAGTGGGCGACGCGTGCGTTCGACGTGGATGCGGACGAGCCGGTCGCGGCGGTGCCCGCCGGCATCGACGGCGAGGCGGTGGCGCTCGCACCGCCGCTGCGCTTCCGCACGCGACCCGGCGCGCTGCGCGTGCGCGTGGCACGCGCCCACCCGGGCGCCTCGCCCGCGGCGGCGCTGCCCGACAGCGTCGCAGCGACGATCCGCGCACTCGCGCGGATCGCGTTTGCATGACCGCCGCTCTGCCTAGAGTTGAGTCATGTCGGGGGCAGACGAGGACCGCGACCTCGCGGTCGGGAAGCCTGAGCGCGCCGCCGCAGGACCGGCGGCGGTCGCCTGGGCGTTGCGCTACGCGGTCGGCGAGATGGGCCCGCTGCGCGCGGCGCGCGCGCTCGCGCGCGTGAACCAGGCGGACGGGTTCGACTGCCCGGGGTGCGCGTGGCCGGAGCCGGAGCGGCGTGGGCGCGCGGAGCTCTGCGAGAACGGCGCGAAGGCGGTCGCGGAGGAGGCCACGAGACGGCGCGCCGACGCCGCGTTCTTCGCGCGCCATTCGGTCGCGGAGCTGACGAGCTGGAGCGACTTCGAGCTCGGCCGCTCCGGGCGCTTGACGGAGCCGATGCTGCTCGACGCCGGCGCGACGCACTACGCGCCGATCGCCTGGGAGGAGGCGTTCGCGATCGTGGCCGACGAGCTGCGCGCGCTCGGCTCGCCCGACGAGGCGGTCTTCTACACCTCCGGCCGCACGAGCAACGAGGCGGCGTTCGCGTACCAGCTGTTCGTGCGCGCGTTCGGGACGAACAACCTGCCCGACTGCTCGAACATGTGCCACGAGTCCTCCGGCCTCGCGCTCGGCGAGACGCTCGGCATCGGCAAGGGCAGCGTCTCGCTCGAGGACCTGCACGACGCCGAGCTGATCCTCGTGGTCGGCCAGAACCCGGGCACGAACCATCCGCGGATGCTGAACGCGCTGGAGCGGGCCAAGCGGAGCGGCGCGACGGTCGTGGCGATCAACCCGCTGCCGGAGGCGGGACTGATCCGCTTCCGCAACCCGCAGCGCGCGAGCGGCTTGATCGGGCGCGGCACCGCCCTCTCCGATCGCTTCCTGCAGATCCGCCTGAACGGCGATCTCGCGCTGTTCAAGGCGGTCAACGGCCGGCTGCTCGAGCTCGACGCGCTCGACCATGCGTTCCTCGCGCGCCACTGCGAGGGCCTCGCGGAGCTGCGCGAGGAGCTGGCGGGACTCGAATGGGACGACGTGCTGGCGGCCACGGGGCTGCCGCGCGAGCAGATCGAGGAGCTTGCCCAGCGGGTCGCGCGCGCGGAGCGCATCGTGATCTGCTGGGCGATGGGCCTCACGCAGCACCGCAACGCGGTCGCGACGATCCGCGAGATCGCCAACACGCTGCTGCTGCGCGGCGCGGTCGGCAAGCCGGGCGCCGGCGCCTGTCCGGTGCGCGGGCACTCGAACGTGCAGGGCGACCGCACCATGGGCATCTTCGAGCGCCCCGACCCGGTCTTCCTGGAGCGGCTCGCCGCGGCGTTCGGCTTCGACCCGCCGCGCCGCCACGGCCATGACGTCGTCGGCGCGATCGAGGCGATGGCGCGCGGCGACGTCCACGTCTTCTTCGCGCTGGGCGGGAACTTCTTCTCCGCCGCCCCCGACAGCGCCGTGACCGCCGCCGCGCTCCGCCGGCAGCGGCTGACCGCCCACGTCTCGACCAAGCTCAACCGCTCGCACCTGGTGACCGGCCGGCGCGCGCTGATCCTGCCGACGCTCGGTCGCACCGAGCGCGACGTGCAGGCGAGCGGCCCGCAGCACGTCACCGTCGAGGACTCGATGAGCCGCGTGCACGCCTCGCGCGGACGCCTGAAGCCCGCCTCCGAGCAGCTCCTGTCCGAGGTCGCGATCGTCTGCCGCCTCGCCCGAGGGCTGCTCGGCGAGACCGCGCAGATGCCGTGGTCGGCGTTCGAGGCCGACTACAGCCTGCTGCGCGATCGCATCGCCCGCGTCGTCGCCGGCTTCGAGGACTTCAACGCCCGCCTCGCGAGCAGCGCGAGCGGGTTCGCGCTGCCGCACCCGCCGCGCGACGAGCGCCGCTTTCCGACAGCCAGCGGTCGCGCGCGCCTGACGGTCAACGCGCTGGAGATCCTGCGCGTCCCGTCCGGTCGTCTGCTGCTGCAGACGATGCGCTCCCACGACCAGTACAACACGACCGTCTACGGCCTCAACGACCGCTACCGCGGGATCAAGGCCGGGCGGCGCGTCGTGCTCGTCCACCCCGAGGACCTGCGCGAGCGCGGCCTCGCCGACGGAGAGCTCGTCGACATCGTCGGCGAGTGGCACGACGGCGAGCGCCGCGTGGAGCGCTTCCGCGCGGTCGCCTACCCCACCGCCCGCGGCTGCGCCGCCGCCTACTACCCCGAGACGAATCCGCTCGTCCCGCTCGACCATCGCGCCGAGGGCTCCCGCACCCCGGCGTCGAAGTCGATCGTCGTCCGGCTCGACCGCCACGCGTAGACGGCCCCGACTCGCTCGCGTCACGCCGTACGCTGTGCGCGTCCATGCTCGCCGGCCGCAACGGGGACGTCTCCTTCTGGCAGGCTTCGCTGCCGTCGGTGACGCCGCGGCCGCGGCTCGACGGCGACCGCGACGCGGACGTCTGCATCGTCGGCGGCGGCTTCACCGGCCTGTGGACGGCCTATCGCCTCAAGCGCGCACGGCCGCAGCTCGAGGTCGTCGTGCTCGAGCGCGACTACGCCGGCTTCGGCGCCTCCGGTCGCAACGGCGGATCGCTGCTGCCGGCGTTCGGCGCACACGGAGCCGCCGTCGATCCCGCGATCGAGCGCGCGCTGCGCGAGAGCGTCGCCGACATCGAGCGCGTCTGCGGCGAGGAGCGGATCGACTGCGACTGGCACGCCGGCGGCGCCCTGCGCGTGGCCCGCGGCGCGGCGCAGACGGCGCGCCTGCGCGCGGCGGTCGCGCAGCAGCGCGCGGCCGGGGTCGAGGAGCTGCACGAGCTCGGCGCCGACGCGCTGGCGGCACGCATCCGCATCGCGGGCGCGAGCGCCGCGCTGTGGACGCCGCACGGCGTGCGCGTGCAGCCGGCGAAGCTCGTGCGCGGGCTGGCGGCCGCCGCCGCGCGCCGGGGCGTGCGGATCTTCGAGGGGACGGCGGTGCGCGAGCTGCAGCCGGCTGGCGCCCGCGGCGACGCGGCACGCGCCGTCAGCGCCCGCGGCGCGGTCCGCGCACCGGTCGTGCTGTGCTGCCTGGAGGGCTTCGCGCACGGGCTGCGCGACCAGCGGCGCGTGCTGCTGGCGCTCAACTCCGCGATGGTCGTGACGGCGCCGCTGCCGGAGGCGACGTGGGCGCAGATCGGCTGGGCGGGCCAGGAGCTGCTCGGCGACAACGCGCACGCGTACGTCTACGCGCAGCGCACCGCCGACGGGCGGATCGCGCTCGGCGGCCGCGGCGTCCCCTACCGCTACGGCTCGCGCACCGACCGCGACGGGCGCACGCAGCGACGCACGATCGCCGGCCTCGTGCGGATGCTGCACACGCTCTTCCCCGGCACCGTCGGGACGCCGATCGAGCATGCGTGGTGCGGCGTGCTCGGCGTCGCGCGCGACTGGCAGCCTGCAGTGCGGCTCGACCGCGCGAGCGGCATCGGCTTCGCCGGCGGCTACGTCGGCGTGGGGATCGCCGCCTCGAACCTCGCCGGCCGCACGCTGCGCGACCTCGCGCTCGGCGAGGACACCGAGCTGACGCGGCTCGCCTGGGTCGGCCACCGCGCCCGCCGCTGGGAGCCCGAGCCGCTGCGCTGGATCGGCGCCAACCTCGTCTACGCGCTCTACCGCGCCGCCGACCGCCGCGAGGCGGCGTCCGGCACGGCGCGCACGAGCCCACTCGCGCACGCCGCCGACCGGCTCGCGGGGCGGTAGCGGGACGAGTGGGAGACTTTTCTCGATCGGCGCCGTTGCAGCCAGCGAACGTCGCCATGGAACCAGCTTCGATCAGTCCGCCCGCGGGCGGTCCGCGCCATCCGCCGCGCCGCTCGCCGGTGCCCCTGCGCATGCGCTCCGACGAGGAGCTCGTGCGCCGCTTCCGCGCCGGCGACGAGCTGGCGTTCCGGGTCATCTACGACCGCTACCGCGTTCGTCTGTTCGCGTACGTGCGCCACATGCTGCGCGGCTCGCGCCAGGACGCCGAGGAGGCGCTGCAGGACGTGTTCGTCCGCGCGCACGCAGCGTTGCGCACCGACGCGCGCGAGATCTCGCTGCGAGCGTGGCTGTACAAGATCGCGCACAACCGCTGCATCGACGAGCTGCGCCGCCCCGAGCCGCCGAGTCCGGAGTCGCTCGCGCGCCTGCAGCCGCCGTCGGAGGATCCGATCGCCGTCACGCTGCGACGCGAGGCGCTGCGACGCCTCGTCGTCGACATCGGCCGCCTGCCCGAGCGGCAGCGCGCCGCGCTCCTGATGCGCGAGCTGGGCGGCATGAGCTACGACGAGGTCTCGGCGGCGCTGACGCTCACGCTCCCGAGCGTCAAGTCGACCTTGATGCGCGCGCGGATGTCGCTGACGACCGCCGCGCAGGCGCGCAGCGCCGCCTGTGACGAGATCCGCCGGCAGCTCGCCGTCACGCACGAGCGCGGCGTGCGCTTCGACGGCGTCGTGCGCCATCACCTGCACGACTGCGACGCCTGCCGTGCCTACCGCCGCGAGCTGCACGCGACGAGCCGGCGCCTGGCGGCGCTGACGCCGGCGCTCGGTCCCGGCGCGCTGCTTGCGAAGCTGCTGACCGGCGCGACCCTCCTCGGCGGCGGCACCGGCGCGGCCGCGTCGATCGGGGGTGCAGGAGGAGCGGCCGCCGGCAGCGGCCTGCTCGGCCTCACGGGCGGCCAGGTCGCCGCGCTCGCCACGGCGGGCGCGATCGGCATCGGCGGCAGCCTCGTCGCGCTCGACGGGGGATCCCATCCTTCCCGGCGACCGCACCCGCCACCGCGGGTGCTTGCCTCGGCGCGCGCGGCAGCCCCGACGGCGCCGCGACTGCGGGAAGCACCGAGGCCGCCGGGAAGACCCCGTCCCGCACGCGCGGTGGGTCCGCCACATCCGCGGTCGACCCACCGCGCCGCGGCGGCGCCGCGGCCCTCCGACCCGCAGTTGCAACTCGCGCAGATCGGAGCTTTCCATCTCGTGTGGAAGGACGGGGGGTTCGCGCCCGCCGGGCTCGCAAGCGCTCCACGCAACCCGCAGGCACGCACCGTGTGGGTCCTCCACGCTGCGCGCGCGTGGCTGAGAGGGAACCTCCAGGGCCGGCGCCTGCTGAGGGCCATGGTGGACATCCCGGCCGTGGTGGACGTCGCGGTCCGACCCGACGGAAGCTGGTCCGTCGAGCCCGTCCGCGCGGGCCAGGCCGCCACGACGACGATCGCGAACGCGGCGGCGGTCAACCTGTGGTTCGCGACCACGCCGCAGGGAAGGCGCGCGTTTCGGCGACTGCGCGATCGCGCTCGCACCGGCACAAGCCCGCCGCCCGCGACGCCGCCGAGCGCGACGACGCCGGCAACGACGACGGCCGCGACACCCCCGCCCCCGGTCACGACACCGCAACCGCAGCCGTCCACCACGACGACGACGACCACCGCCCCCGCGCCGACGGGCCCGTAGGCGGAGCGGCGATCGACGGCGATCACGCGCCGGACGGCGCACCGCTCAGGCGGCGGAAGTGACCGTCGACCGCCAGCAGCTCGTCGCGCGTCCCGCGTTGGACGATGCGACCGCGATCGATCACGACGACCTCGTCGGCCCGCCGCACGGTCGACAGTCGGTGGGCGATGATCACCGAGGTGCGGCCGCGCATCAGCTCATCGAGCGCCCGCTCGATCAGCGCCTCCATCGGGCGGTCGATGTTGGAGGTCGCCTCGTCGCTCGAATCGCCCTGCCACGCGGTCCAAGCCGATCCTGCGCGCCGTCTCGGCGAGCTGCTCGTCGCTCGCCTCGGGCCGAGCGAAGCGCAGGTTGTTGGGTGGGACCTCGGATCGAGATTCGGGCCTGATGGCGGGTCAGAGAGTGCCGCGGTCGGCGATCCACCTCGTCGGCTGGCCGGTGACCTCGGCGATGCGGTCGAAGTCCTCGTCGTAGTGCAGGACAGTCAGGCCCGCCGCTTCTGCCGCAGCGGCGATGAGCAGATCACCGTGTTTGACCGAGCGCTGATGGGCTCCTCCCTGCGCGGCAAGCTGCTCGTAGACCCAGAGCGCACGATTCCACTGCTCCTTGCCGACCGGACAGTCGGACAGCGCCGCCAGCTCATCATGAAGCTCGCCGAACTCGCCGGCACTGCGTGCGCTGTAGAGCAGCTCCAGGCGAACCATGTCGCAGGTCGCGATCTCGCCGTCGACGAGCGCGACGTCAAACGCGTGCCGAAGATCGCGCTGCCCAGACCGGCGCGACCACACCCACGCGCTGGTATCGGCCAGCTCGGTCAAGCGCTGCGACCCGTCGGCCGGCGCATCTGCTCCAGGGCATCGGGCGTCAGGTCGGCGAAGTTACGTCGTGCGAGCCGTACCCGCCGTGCACGGGCGATGACGTCGCGAAGCGCCTCATGGACCGTGTCCGTCGTGCGACGGGTGCCCAGCTCATGCGCCGCCTGCTCCACGAGGTCCAGATCGAGATTGATGTTCGTGCGCTTGACCACAGGAGAAGCATACACCCAGCGTGGTCGTATTGGTACACATCCGCGATCCGCGCTAGCGAACGTCCCCATCGCTGCGCCGCCTCCGGGCGCCCACCGGCCGCCCGTCCGAGGACTACCTGCTGCGCAAGCTGCTCTGCTGCGAGCGCTGCGGCGCACGAATGCTGCTTCAAAGGCGTGTCCCTGGAATCGGGACGCCGTTCTGAGCAGAACGGCGGATCGCCGGCGGCACCTATCTGCCACCGGGGCTGTGACCGCCGCCGTCAGGTACCGGCGACGAGCTCCGAGATGCGGGCGCCGGGCCGGGCGGCGGCGCGTTCGAAGACCGCGATCAGCGTCTCCTCCAGGGCGACCTGGCGCGCTTCCGGCAGCCAGAGCGGCTCGGCGCCGAGCGATCCCCGCAACGCCTCGCCGTCGGGCACGGCCATCATCCCGAAGCGTGCCGGCTGGGCGAGGTCGCGGTCCATCTTGAAGCGGTATCGCGGCAGCGGAAGCGTCAGCTCGTGGATGGCGGTCGGCGAGCTGTCGCCGGGCTCGTGCCCGTCGGCGCGGCGAGCGCGCATCGGGAGGTAGTTGAGCGAGAGATCCATCACGCGGGCCGCATGCCACGGGCCGTCGTTGCCGAGCGCGCGGTGCAGAGCGGCGAACGGGATGCGGTGCGCGTATGCCTCGCGCGCGGCGGCGTGGACCCGTTCGGCCAGCTCGGCGAAGGTCGGGTCGCCGGACGCATCGACGCGCACCGGCACGAAGTCGGCGAAGCACCCGGCCGTCGAGCGCAGCCCGGGATGCTCGCGGTTGGCGGAGAGGACTCCCATCACGACGTCGTGCACGTCCCACGTCGTCATCGTCGTGCTGAGGGCCGCCATCAGCGTGCTCGACATCGTGAGTCCCGCGCGCGCGACGAACGCCCGCAGCCGCTCGACGGTCGCCGCCGCGGCGAGCATCCGCTCCCTGACCACCTCCTCCGTCGGTCTGATCGGTGCGAGCGGCTGCGGCGGCCCGATCGACCCGTGCAGGTCGCGGTCGCCGAGCAGCCGGCGCCACCAGTCGGCGTGCTCGTGCCGCGCCTCCTGCTCCCAGGTCGCGTAGTCCGGAACCCCCAGCTCGATCGGCGGCAGCGCGGCGTCGCCGCCCTCGACGGCGGCGCGATAGAGGGCGGTCAGGTCGCGCGTCAGCAAGCGCAGCGACCAGCCGTCGACGAGCGCGTGGTGGATGGCCAGGCTCACGACGTGGTCGCGCGGGCCCAGTCGCGCCAGCGTCATGCGGACGAGCGGGCCGCGCAGCGGGAGCCGCTGCGCGACGCGCTCGGCCATCAGGTCGAGCGCCGCCGCACGCGCGTCGCCGGTGTCGGACAGCACGATCCGCTCGAGCTCGAGCGGCTGCTCGGCGGCGACCCGTTGCTCCGGCGGATCGCCCGGATGCAGCGTCGTGCGCAGCGTCTCGTGGCGTGCGACGAGCTGACGCAGCGCGCGCTCGAGCGCGCGCTCGGCGAACGGGCCTTCGAAGCGCAGCGCGATCACGAGGTTATTCATCGACCGGCCGTCGAGCGAGGCGAAGACGAACTGCTGCTGCATGCCGCTGGCGGCGAAGCGAGCGATCTTCGACATGACTGCTCTACTCCCAGCCGCGCGGAACACGCGTCAGCGCCGGGACGCTCGCCGCCGCCGCGGGCGCCGCCGCGTCGATCACGCCGGCGTAGTCGGCGAGCGTGTCGGCGGTCAGCAGGTCGCGCGCGCGGGCCTCCACGCCGAGCGCCTCGCCGACCGCGGCGGTCACCTCCAGCAGCGTCACCGAGGTCCCGCCGAGGTCGAAGAAGTTGTCGTCGCGCGCGACCTGCGCGACCCCGAGCGCGCGCTGCCAGATCGCCGCGACGCGCTCCTCGGTCGCGCCCCGCGGCGGGGCGCCGCCGCGCGCGGCGCCGAGCTCACCCGCGAGCCGCTCCCGCAGCTCGCGCTTGAGCAGCTTGCCGAGCGGGTTGCGCGGCAGCGCTTCGACGACCATGACGCGCGGCACCTTGGCGGCGCCGAGCCGGCGCTCGACGAGCGCGCGCAGCTCCTCCGGGTCGAGCTGCGCCGACGCCTCGACCGCCGCGACCAGCGACTCGCCGAGCGCCGAGTGCGGCAGCCCGACGACGGCCGCCCCGCGCACCGCCGGATGCGCTTCGAGCACGCCCTCGATCTCGATCGTCGAGACGTTGAGGCCGCCGACGTTGACGAGGTCGGCGTTGCGGTCGACGAGGTAGAGGTAGCCGTCGGCGTCGAGGTAGCCGGTGTCGCCCGTGCGCACCCACCCGTCCGCGAGGAACACCTCGCGCGTGGCGCCGGCGTCCTCGAAGTAGCCGCGCGGGGCGACGCCGCGCACCTGGAGCTGGACGTCGCCGTGCTCGCCGGCGGCGCACGGTGCCCCGTCCGCCCCCGCCACGCGCACGGCCGCCGCGTCGCCGGGCCGCCCGACGGAGCCGGCGCGCGCGGCGTCGTACTGAAGCTGCGTGCGTGCCGGCCAGCTCTCGGTCGTTGCGTACAGGTTGACGGTGCGCGCCTGTGGGAACAGCGCGTCGAGCTCTGCCAGCGTCGCGGGGGCGATCGGAGCGCTGGTCGTGCGCACCAGCCGGACGCTGTCGAGGCCATGGTGCTCGGCCGGGTCGAGCTGCGTCAGCGCGGCCGCGATCGCCGGGACCAACACGAGGTCCGTCGGGCGCTGCGCGCGCACGGCGGCCAGCAGCTCGCGCGCATCCGGCGTCGCGAGCGTCAGCACGGCGTGCGGCTCGGGGTGCAGCGGCAGCAGCAGCAGGCCCTGCCCGACCATCGACGCCGGCGGCAGGCAGTGCAGCACGCGGCGCGGCGCGGCGTCCGCGCGCGACGGGCGGTCGTGCGCCGCGAGCATGTTCGCGTGCGAGGCGACGACCCCCTTCGGGCGGCCGGTCGTGCCGGAGGTGTAGAGGATCTCGGCGGGATCGTCCGGCGCGACCGCGGGCGCGTCGTCGAGCGCGCCGCCGGGATGGTCCGCCGCGAGCGCAGGGACGCTCGCCTGCCAAGCCCCGGCGAAGCCGGCGGGCGCGGCCGCGCCGACGAGCGCGACCGCGCCGGCGCGCTCCATCGCCCACGCGAGCTGGTCGCGACCCGCGCTGCTCGCGACGGGCAGCGCCACGCCGCCGGCCTTCAGCACCGCGACATAGGCGACCGCAAGCTCGATCCAGTCTTCGCGCCCGCCGTGGACGACCACGCGCTCGCCCGCGCGCAGGCCGCGCTCGCGCAGGCCGCGGGCGGCGGCGTTCGAACGCTCGTCCCACGCGCGAAACGTCAAGCGCCCGCGATTGACAAGCTCGACCGCGACGTCGTCCGGTCGCTCGGCCGCGCGCCGCGCGAGCCGCCCATGAATCGTCATCAATTACCCACCTCTTAACTGAATGTCGAGCGGAGCGTTGAGCGACCGGCCCATGAGGGCGACGGCGCGGCCGTTGCAGGCGGCGCGATGTTGACAGCGCGAGAACGCGCCGGTCAAGCTCGCCGCATGCCTCGCTCAATCGTCCGCTGGAACGACCCGGACGCCCCGCGTGCGCGCCTGCTGTGCATCGCCCACGCCGGGGCCGGCGCGGCCCGCTTCCGCGCCTGGGCGCCCGCGCTGTCCGCTGACGTGGCGCTGTGGGCGGTGCGGCTCGCCGGGCGCGAGTCGCGCGCGGCCGAGCCGCCCGAGCGCGACCTCGACGCGGTCGTCGCCGAGCTGACGAGCGGGCTCGGCGACGACGCGCGCGAGCCGCTCGCGCTGTTCGGGCACTGCAGCGGCGCGTACGTCGCGCTCGCGCTCGCACACGTGTTGACGGACGCGGACGCCCCGCCGCAGCAGCTCTTCATCGCCGGCCAGGTGGCGCCGGAAGCCGCCGAGCCGGTCGCCGAGGAAGTCGACGTGGCGGTCGAGGCGCGCGCGCTCGCCGAGCAGCAGCTCGGTCCGGCGCCGCTCGACGACGAGGACCTCGCGGCGATGCTCGTTGCCGCGATCGAGGCCGATCTCGCGCTTGTCGACGACTTCGCCGCGCGCATGCAGGGAGCGCCGCCGCTGCCCGTGCCGATCACGGCCGTGGTCGGCGCGCAGGATCCGCTCCCGCGCGAGCAGATCGCCGCGTGGCAGCTCTGCACGACCGCATCGTTCACGCTGTATGAGCTGCCCGGCGAGCACCTGCTGGACGAGTCGTGGGAGCAACTCGCGCACTTGATTGGCCACACGTTGAAGCACGCGGCAAGCCCCCCAAATGAGGGCTTGCTCAATCATTCGACTGCCAGCTAGCATCGCCGCCGTGCACGGGGACTCACGCGACATTGCGCTTAAAGACACGCGAAGCGCCGCGTTAAGACCTACGTCTGCGGCACTTACGAACATTTCGTGGACGGCCTCGCGCGAGCTCGACCTCGCCGTCTGGCTCGAGCTCGGACAGCGCTTTGGGCGCCTCGGCCGCGGGGTCGGCTGGTGGATCGGCGACTGGCTCCTCTACGGCAATGCCCGTTACGGCGAGAAGTACCAGCGCGCCGCGAAGGTCACCGGCTACGACCCGCAGAGCCTCATGAACATGGTTTACGTCGCGTCGCGCTTCGAAATCTCTCGACGTCGGGAGAAGTTGTCGTGGAGCCACCACGCCGAGCTTGCCGCGCTGCCGGTCGAGGACCAGGAGCGCTGGCTCGACCGCGCGCAGGAGCTGACGTTGTCGGTCCGCTGCATGCGCGACGAGCTGCGGATGACCCGCCGCCGCAGCCTCGATCGACCGGCCGGCGCCGCGGAGCCCGACACGCCTCCGCCGGCGCACGTGGTGTGCCCCGCATGCGGCTGCCAGCTGCCGCGCGCCGAGCTCGACTCGCGCCGTCGCGCGACGCCCGAGCGCCCCACCGCGCACGCCCGCTGACCGCGCGCCTCGCGCTTGCGTACGCGCCTTCGCAGCGCGTCTTGCCAGCCGCGTGCCGGGCACGACACCATCGCTCCGATGCTCGACACGACGCAGTCCACCGCGCGCTCCGACGAGCGCTTTGCGACCGCAGGCACCAGCCGCGGCGTCCGCCTCGCGACCCGCCTCGCCAACGCGGCACCCGCCTTGATCGAGGCGCTGACCGAGATCGCCACGTGCCGCAGCGCGCACGACGAGGTCGCCCGCAGCGTCGCCGCGCTCGCCGGCAGCGACTGGGAGCTAGCGCGCAACCGGCCGCGGCGCCTGCAGCGCCTCGCCGTCTTCGTCCCGTCCAACAACGTCCTCTACTCCTACGTGCTGTTCGGGCTGATCCCGGCGCTCTACTGCGACGAGGTCGTCCTGCGGCCGTCCTCCCGCGTGCACGAGGCGACGACGCGCCTGCACGAGCTGCTGGACGGCGTGCTCGACGGCGTCGGCGGCGCCGGCCGCGCCGTGCTCAGCGACGCCAACCAGCGCGCCTTCACGCGCGCCTGCCGCGACGCCGACGCGGTCGTCTTCACTGGGCAGTTCGAGAACTCCCTGGCGATCGCCGCCGCGCTCGGCCCGCACACGCGCGTGCTGCGCTTCGGCTCGGGGCCGAACCCGATCGTCGTCGGCGAGCAGGCCGATCTCGACGCCGTCGTGCGCGACGTGATCGCCGCGCGCCTCTACAACGCCGGACAGGACTGCCTGTGCCCCGACGCGATCTTCGTCCACGAGCAGCTCCGCGAGCCGTTCGTGCGCGCCCTCGCCGACGGCCTCGCGACGATCCCGATCGGCGACCGCCGCGATCCCGAGACGCTCGTCGCGCCGCTCGTCTACGGCGACGCGGTCGAGGGCGCGCAGGCGTTCCTGGCCGACCACGCCGAGCATGTCGTGCACGGCGGGCGCGTCGAGCTGGAGCGCTCGATCGTCGAGCCGACGATCGTCGTGCGGCCGTTCGAGCCCGCCTTCCACCCGCCCGAGCTGTTCTCGCCGATCTTCTGCGTGATGCCCTACCGCAGCTGCGCGCAGCTCGACGCGTGGCTGCACTCGCCGACCGAGATGGAGCGCGGCATGTACCTCTCCGTCTACGGGGAGACATCGTTCACCGGGCACACGGTCGGCACGGCGGTCGTCTGCAGAGCGCACACGACGTTCGACACCGAGGACGGCAACCTGCCGTTCGGCGGCTTCGGCGAGCGCGCCAGCAGCGTGCTGTGCGACGGTCGCTCGATCGCGCGGCCGCTGCTCGTCTCCAACGAGGTGCGCGAGCGATGAACGCGCGGGCCGCGGCGGACGACCCGCTCGTCAGCGTCGTCACGCTCACGCGCGGACGGGGCGCGCTGCTCGAACGGGCGATCGCGTCCGTCGAGGCGCAGCGCGGCGTGCGCGTGGAGCACGTCGTGCTGGGCGACGCATGCCCGCAGCTCGCCGACCCGGGGCTGCGCGCGCGGCTGACCGCCGAGCGGCCGCACCTCGCGCTCCACAACGTCCCGCGCGAGCAGCCGGTCGACTACCTGCCGGCGCGGCTCGGCGCGCTGCGCAACCACGGCGTGCAGCTCGCACGCGGGGAGTACGTGGCGCAGCTCGACGACGACAACGCCTTCGAGCCCGACCATCTGCGCCTGCTCGTCGAGGCGCTGCGGCGCACGCCGCGCGCCGAGGCCGCGCATAGCTGGCGCTGCCTGTTCGACGCGCACGACAGCCCGTTCGTCCCGACGCGGGTCGACCCGTGGCGGCCGGCGTCGGACGCCGACGGCAGATCGTTCGCGACGCTCACGCGGCTGGGGATCCTCTCGCCCGGCTCGAACGTCGTGCGCGACCGGCTCGACACCGGCGGCGAGCTGCTGCCGCGCGTGGACACGAGCGAGTACCTCGTGACGCGCACGCTGCACGAGCGCTGCCCGTGGCAGACGTGCTTCAGCCGCGGCGCGCGCCGGCTCGGCTTCACCGAGGATGTCTCCTTCAGCGCCGCGCTCGTGCGACTCGGCGTCGTCGTCGCCTGCTCCGAGCAGCCGACGCTGCGCTACTACATGGGCGGCTACTCGAACGACCGCGCCGCCGACACCCCCGACACCCCGCGCGTTGCTGGCTGACCGGCGCATCCTCGTGACCGGCGTCCTGACGCCGGAGTCGATCGCGTTCGCGGTCGCGGCGGCGGCGCAGCGGGCGGGCGCGAGCGTGCTGCTGACGGCGGAGCCGCGCCGGCTGCGCGTCGTTCAGCGCACGGCGCGCGCGCTGCCGCAGCCCGCCGAGGTGCTCGCGCTCGACGTCACCGCGGCGGCCGACGTGGCCGCCGCCGCCGAGGCGATCGAGCACCGCTGGAGACGGCTCGACGGGCTCGTGCACAGCGTCGCGCACGCACCGCCGGAGGCGCTCGGCGGTGGCTTCATGGCCTGCCCGCCGGCGGCGGTCGCGACGACGCTCGCGACCGGCGCGCTGTCGCTGCACGCGCTCTGCGAGGGCTTTACGCCGCTGCTCGCGCGCGCACCCCGCGGCGCGTCGGTCGTCGCGTTCGACTTCGGGCCGGGCAGCGCCTGGCCGGGCTACGACTGGCAAGGCGTGGCGAAGGCGACGCTCGGCGCGATCGGCCGCTACCTCGCGCTCTACCTCGGCGCCGCGCGCGTGCGCGTGAACCTCGTCGCGGCGGGACCGCTCGCGACGCCGGCCGGGCGCGCGGTCGGCGACTGCGATGCGGCGGGCGCCGCCTGGGCGCGTCGCGCGCCGCTCGGCTGGGACCCGCACGACGCGCAGCCGGTCGCCGATGCGACCGCGTTCCTGCTGTCCGACCTGGCACGCGGGATCACCGGCGAGATCCTGCACGTCGACGGCGGCGCGCACGCGATCGGCGACGCGCTCGAGGCGGCGCCGGCATGAGCGGCTCGGCGACGCCGCTGCGGCTGAGCCGCTTCGCGCACCTCGTCGAGACGGGCTCGGCCTGGATCGTGGCGAACGTCGCCGCGCCCTCCCGCCTCGTGGTCGACGCGCCGACGGCGCGGGCGGTACAGGCGCTCGCGCGCGGACCGCTCAGCGCCGCTGCGTTCGCCGCCGCGTGCCCGCCGGAGGTCGACGGCGAGGCGCTGCTGCGCGTCCTATTCGAGCACGGCCTGGTCGTCGCCGAGGACGCCGACGAGCTGGGCGCCTTCGCACGCGTCGCGAGCGCCGAGCCGCTGCCGCCCGCCGACAGCCCGGCGCCGCCCGGCCGCTACCAGACGCCGCGCGTGCTGCGCGCGGCGGAGCTGGCGCAGGCGGCGCCGGCGACGGAGCTGCAGCCGCTCGACGTGCTGCTGCTCGGCGGCTGCGTGCTGGCGTTCGCGCAGGACACGCTCGTGCGCCGCGGCCGCGAGCGCGGCCTCGCGGTCCGCTGCCGCCACGCGTGGCCGCCGACGCGCCTGCCGCGCCCGCTGCACGGCGACGGTCCCGCGCCGGACATGGTCGTCCTGCAGCCGACGATCCAGCCGTTCCTGACGAGCGTGTGGGACGACGGCCCGTTCCAGGACGCGCCCGTACGCGCGCGCCGCGCAAGCGCGCTGGCGCGCTTCCTCGCGCGCCTCGTGGACGCCTTCGCCGAGGGGCTCGACGGGAGGCTCGGGCTCGTGCACAACGTCGCGCCGCCGACGATCTCGCCGTTCGGGCGGATGGACTTCCGCACGCCGACCGGCTTCCGCGAGCTGGTCGGCGAGCTGAACGAGGCGATCGCGGCGGCGGCGCGCGCGCACGAGCACGTGCTGGTGGTCGACGAGGAGCGGCTCGTGCTGCGCCACGGCGGCGAGCGGCTATTCGACGACCTGCTGTTCCCGTTCGGCCACCACGGCGGCGCGGCCGACCCGCGGATCGCCGAGGCGCACCAGCTGCCCGCGCTCAGCGAGGCGCTCGCCGGCGAGTACCTCGCGCTGCACGAGATCTTCCACGGCCTGCGCCGCGTCCGCTGCATCGCCGTCGACCTCGACGGCGTGCTGTGGCCGGGCGTGCTCGCCGAGGACGGGATGGACTGGCTGGACGGCGACACGACGACGCGCTGGATGCACGAGGGCGTCCATCAGGCACTGCGCCTGCTCGAGCAACGTGGAATCCTGCTCGTCTCGCTGAGCAAGGGCTCGGCCGCCGTGACGCTGGAGGCGTGGCGCGGCGCGGCCGACCCGCGGCTGCTGGCGCCCGAGGACTTCGTGCAGCACTCGATCGACTGGACCCCCAAGCCGAACCGGCTGCGCGCGCTCGCGGAGCGCCTCGGCCTGCAGCCGCATGACGTGCTGCTGCTCGACGACCACCCGGTCGAGCGTGCCGAGATGCGCGCGCGGATGCCCGGCGTGCGCGTCGCCGAAGGCGACGTGGCCGGCTTCCGCGCGCTGCTGCTCAGCGACCCCGCGTTCGAGGTCGCGCACGCGACCGACGAGGCGCGCCGGCGCACCGAGACGACGCAGGGCCTGCTGTTGCGCGAGCAGCAGCGCGAGACGGTCGCGGCCGAGGACTTCCTCGCTTCGCTCGCGGTGCGCGTGACGGTCGAGCCGCTCGCGCCGGAGCAGCTCGCGCGCGCGTGCGAGCTGCTCGCGCGCACGACGCAGTTCAACACGCTCGGACGTCAGCCCGGTCGCGACGAGGCGCAGTGGCTGCTCGCGCGCGAGGACGTGACGGCGACCGCCGTGACCGTGCACGACCGCTTCGCCGCCTACGGGCTGTGCGGCGTCGTCGTGATCGAGGACGCGAGCGTGCGCGCGGTCGTGCTGAGCTGCCGCGTGATCGGGCTTGACGTCGCGGTCGCGATGCTCGTCGGCAGCCTGCGGCTGGCCGGCCGCCTGTGCGTCGGCACCACCGGCCACGTGCACGCGGTCGCGCGCAACGCGCCCGCGCACGACCTCTTCGCGCGCGCCGGCTTCGCGCGCGTGGACGAGGAGCGCTGGGAGATCGTGGACGCCGGCGCGGTCGCACGCGCCGGCGCGCCCGCGCACGTTCAGTTGACGCTCCACGACGTGCAGGAGGCGGTCGCGAATGGCCGCTAGCAGTGCGAGCGCGATGCGCCGCTGGCGCCCGCACGACCCGCTCGCCGGGACGCCGCGCGAGCTTGCGCAGCGCGGCGAGGCGGCCGTCGGCGCCGGCGTCGAGGGCGCGCTCGCGGAGCGCGTGACGCCCGCGGGCCTGTTCGCGCGCTGGGAGCGCCACCGCTGGTCGGCGGGCGAGATCGAGCTGGACGCGGACCGCACGGCGTGGCGCGAGCGCACCTCGCCGGCGATGCGCCGCCAGCTCGGCCAGCTCGTCGACAAGCTCGTGATCGGCGAGTACACTGCCGTCGACCACGTCTCGCTCGTGATGGCCGGCGCGCCCGACGAGCGCTACCTCGTCTACCTCGCGACGCAGAGCGCCGACGAGGCGCAGCACTGGCACTTCGTCGACCGCCTCGCGGCCGAGGTGCAGGAGCGCGAGGCGGCGCCGGCTGTGCTGCTCGCGGACGCCTGGCGCACGACGAGCGCCGGCATGCGCGAGCTGGTGCTGTTCGAGGCCGACATCGCGCGCCGCCTCGCCGCGCGCCCGACCGACTACGAGCTGTGGCTGCGCCTCGTCGCCGTCTTCCACCTGCTGACCGAGGGCGTGATCGCGACGACGGGGCAGCGCGCCGTGATGCGCACCCTCGCGCAGCGCGGGCGCTTCCCCGGAACGCTCGCGGGCTTCGCGGCGCTCGCGCGCGACGAGGGCCGCCATGTCGGCTTCGGCCTGCACGCGCTGCGCGAGGGCGTCGCGGGCGGCGCAGGCGACGCGATCTGGGACGCCGTCGAGCGCATCGCGCCGGCGGTCGTCGCGGTCGACGCGGGCGGGACGAGCCGCGTCGAGCGCGTGCTGGGCGAGCAGTCCGGGCTCGCGATGCTCGCCACGCTTGAGCGGCGCCTGCGCGCGATCGACGCGCCGGAGGCGTTCGTCGCCCACGTGCGCGGGCGCTGCCGCGCGGCGCTGGCGGCCGCGCTCGCCGGCGACGGCACGACCGCGGAGGCGGCGTCGTGAGCCGCCGCGGCCTGTCGCAGCTCGTCGGCTCGCTGTTCCTGCTGCAGCTCGGCGGCACGATGACGTACGTCGCGCTGCCGCTGTTGATGGCGCAGCGCTACGGGCTCGGCGTCGAGACCGGCGTCGTGCTCGCGTTGCAGTTGCTGCCCAACCTGCTGCTGGCCGGCCCGGTCGGCGTGCTGATCGCGCGCTTCGACCCGCGGCGCGTCGCGATCCTCAGCGCGTTCGCGAGCGCCGGGGTCGTGATGCTCTACCCCCCCTCCACGAGCGTGCTGCAGATCGACCTGCTCGCGCTCGCGACCGGCGTGACATACGTGTTCGGCGTGCCCGCGCGGATGGCGCTGCGCCCGCGCGTGATCGCGGCCGGCGAGGAGGTCGGCGGCAACAGCCTGCTGGTCGCGAGCGACCGCCTCGCGACGGTCCTCGGACCGGGCCTCGCCGGGCCGCTCGCCGCGCTCGCCGGGGTGAACTGGCTGTTCTACGCGGAGGCCGTGACGGCGGCCGGCGCGGCGGTGCTGCTGCTCGGCATCGGCGCCGGTCCGAGCGCGCCGCCGACCGCCGGCGAAGGCGACGCGGTGGCCGACGCCGAGGCCGTCGAGGCGGCGCGGCCGGCGGGCGCCGGCGGCTGGCTGCGGACGCTGTTCGTCGCGCCGCTGCACGGCTTCCGCGCGATGCTGCGCGATCAGCCGACGGTCGGCGCGCTGACGGTCACGGCGTTCGGCTACGTCGCGGCCGTCGGCGCGAGCCGGCTGCTGCTGACCGACCAGGCGCCGCGGCTGTTCGGCGGCGAGGTCGGCGCGCTCGGCTACCTGATCGCCGCGATGGCGGCCGGCGGCGTGCTCGGCGCGATCCTCGGCGGCCGGCTCGGCGGCGTCAACCCGGGCCGCCTGTACGTCGTCGGCAACCTGTTCGAGGCGCTCTGCTGGCCGCTGATCCCGCTCGTGCACGGCGAGGTCCCGGCGCTCGCGCTGCTGTTCCTCGCCGGCGTGTTCGAGTCGGTGCCGACGGTCGTCTACTACGCCGAGGTGCAGGCACGGCTCACGCCGCAGGAGGTCGGCGCCTACTACGCCTGGCTGATGCCGCTGACGCAGACGTGCTCGCTCGTCGGCGCGGTCGGCGGCGGCCTGCTGCTGGGGCTGGGCGGCGCCGGCTCGCTGGCGGTCGCGATGGCGTGCCTGATCGGCCTGCCGATCCTCGCGCTCGCGCGCACGCTGCTGCGGCTCGGCGGCGCCGCCCGCCAGTCGGCGCCGCTCGCCGGGGAGCGCGCATGACCGCCGCTGCGCCCCCTCCCCGCCGGCCAGCCCTGCTCGCACGGGAGCGCGCGTGATGGCCGCCGAGACCGTCGAGGACGAGCTCGTGCGCGCCGCCGAAGCCGCACTGGCACGGCTCGCCGCGCTCGGCGTCGAGGACCCGCTCGTCGCGCTGGCCGCCGGCGACCTCTGCGCCGAGGCGCTGGCGGCGTTCGTCGCGCGCTGCCGCGGGGGGCGCGTGCGCGTCGCCGACTCGCTGCGGATGGAGGCTACGCGCCTGCTCGAACCGCTCGCGCGCGAGCGGCCGGACGGCCTGCGCGCGCTCGTAGTCGCAAGCGCGGGCGCGGCCGCATGGCGTCAGGCGAACGACTGCGCGCAGGCGGCGCTGGTGGCCGGCGAGGCGGACGGCGCCGTCGTCTGCGGCGTGCGCGACGGGCGCGCGTGCGCGGTCGCGCTGCACGGGCCGCTCGCGACGCCGGCGGGCGAAGACGCATGAGCGACGCGTGGCAGGCCGTCGCCGACCTGCTCGCGGCCGGCGGCTGCGAGCTGGTCGCAGGCGTGCCGGCGGACGAGCCGGGCCTGCTCGACGCGGCCGACGACCACCCCGGCCTCACCGCGCTCGTCGTCCGCGACCAGCGCGTCGGGGCGTGCCTGGTCGCCGGGCACGCGTTGCTGTCGGGCCGCCCGGCGGTGCTCGCGCTGACGACCGGGCCGGCCTTCACGAACGCGCTCGCCGGCCTCGCCGAGGCGGCCTCGCTGTGCGTGCCGATCGTCGTCGTGACGACGCGCGTGCCGGACGCGGAGCGCGGGCGCGGCGCCTTCCAGGAGGTCGACCAGCGCGCGCTGGCGGCGACGTTCGCGAAGTGGCACGCGACCGTCGAGCGGCCCGAGGGCGTGCGCTGGGCGCTGCGGCGCGCGGTTGCGCAGGCGGTGAACGGGCGACCGGGCGTGACGGTCGTCGAGCTGGCGCCGGAGTGCCTCGCCGACCGCGCCGGCGTGGGTGCCGAGCGCGGCGAGCGCCCGCTCGTCCGCTCGCGCGCGGTGCCGGCCGCCGACGAGCTGGCACGCGCAGCGGCGCTGCTCGCGCAGGCGCGGCGGCCGGTCGTCGTGCTCGGCGGCGGCGCTCGCGCGGCAGGCGCGCAAGCGGCGGCGGCGCGGCTCGCGGACGCCTTCCCGGCCGCCTACGCCACGACCGCCTCGGGCCGCGGCACGTTCGACGAGGCGCACCCGCTCGCGTGCGGCAACGTCGGTCTCTACGCGACGCCGCCGCTCGACGTGCTGCTCGACGACGCGGACGTCGTGCTCGTGCTCGGCAGCCAGCTCGAGGAGACGATGCGGATGCGCTGGCCGCGCTTGGCGGCGGCGGCGCTCGTGCACGTGGACTGCGAGCCGCTGGTGTTCGGACAGGCAATCGAGCCCGCGGTCGCGCTCGTCGGCGACGCCGCCGCCACGTGCGACGCGCTCGCGCGCCTGCTCGCGCCGCTGCCGCGCGCAGCGGACGTCGAGGAGTGGTGCGCGCGGATCGCGCAGGCACGGCATGCGGCCGCGGCGGAGCACGCGCAGCCGGCCTTCTCCGAGCGGGCGGCGTGCGCGACGCTGCGCGCGCTCGCGGACGCCTTCCCGGACGCCGTGTTCGTGCAGGAGAACGGCCTCCAGGACCTGTGGGGCTACCACCACCCCGTGCTGCGCGCGGGCGCCGGGCACGCGTTCGTCGCGCCCGGCGAGCAGACGATGATGGGCTTCGGGATCGGCGCCGCGATCGGCGCCGCCGTCGCCGCGCCCGCGCGCACGGTCGTCGCGACCTGCGGCGACGGTGCGCTCGGCATGAGCCTGGCGGCGCTGCCCACGGCGGCCGCCTGCAGCGGGCGCCTACTGCTCGTGATGTGGGACAACGGCGGCCTCGGCTGGCCGCGGCTCGGCCGCGCCGGCGCCGAGCGTCCGCGGCTGACCGACTTCGCGACGCCGCCCCCGGCCGCGACGGCGGTCCAAGCGCTCGGCGGCGCGACGTTCGCGGTCGCGAGCGAGCGCGAGCTGACGGCGGCCGTCGCGGGAGCGCAAGCCGCGCTGGCAGACGGCCGGCTCGCGCTGCTCACGGTCGCGGCGCACGCCGACGCGCTGCCACCGGCGGCGCGCGACCTGACGCATCCGGCGGCGGCCGCGGCATGACCGCGCCGCTCGAGATCGACGGCGCCGTGCTCGACCGCTCGCGGCTCGACGCGCTCGTCGCCGCCGCGACGCGCGACGCAGACGCGCTCGGGCTCGGGCCCGGCGACGGCATCGCCGTCGCCGCCGGCGACCCACTCGGCACGGTCGTGGCGGCCGCGGTCGCCGCCGCCGGCGGCGCCGCGATCGTGCACACGTGGCAGCCGCTGGCCGAGCTGGCGCGCGAGCCTCACCGGCGCTGGGCGCGACTGTGGAGCACGGGCGGCGACGCGATCGCGGTCGCGCCGGCGGCGCGCAGAGCCGACGCTCCGGAGCTGCCGGCCGAGGCCGGTGCGCTGCTGTGGACCTCCGGCAGCAGCGGCGCGCCGCGAATGGCGGTGCTGCCGCGATCCGGGCTCGTGCAGCAGGCGCAGGCGACCGCCGAGCGGCTCGGCGTCGGCGGCGACGACGTGCTGCTGCTGCCGTTGCCCGTCGATCACGCCTACGGCTTCAGCGTGATCGAGCTGGCGCGCGCGACCGGCGCGCGCCTGCGACTCGAGACCGCACCGAGCGCACGGCGCGTCGTGCGGCGCCTGCGCACCGGGCGCGTCACCATGCTCGACGGCTTTCCCTCGCTCTACCGCCAACTGCTCGCGATCGCCCGCCGCGACGCGGAGGTCGCCGCGCTGCTGGCCGCCCCGCGCGTGCGCGGGTGCGGCGGCGACGTGCTCGCGCCCGCGCTCGCGCGTGACTTCCTCGACGGCGTCGGCGCGTCGCTGCACGACGGCTACGGGCTCACCGAGGCGGGCCCGAACGTGGCGCTGAGCGCGCCCGGCCACCAGCGGCTGGGGTGCGCCGGGCGCGCGCTGCGCGGCGTCGAGCTGCGGCTCGCTCGCGACGGGGAGCTGCTGGTCCGCAGCCCGGGCACGATGCTCGGCTACCTGGACGACGCGCCGGCCACGCACGCGGCGCTCGGCGCCGACGGCTGGCTGCGCACCGGCGACCTCGCGGCGCTCGACGACGACGGCTTCCTGACCGTCGTCGGGCGCAAGAAGCAGGTGATCGTCGTGCACGGCGAGTGCCATGCCCCGGCGCAGATCGAGGCCGCCGCGCTGACGGCGGGCGTCGTCGCCGAAGCGGTCGCGGTCGGCCGTCCGGGCGGTCATCCGCTCGGCGACCACATCACGCTTTTCGTGCAGCGCGGCGAGCGCACCGGGGACGACGTCGAGCGCGACGTCGCCGCGGCCTGCCGCGCGCTGCCGGTGCACCTGCGCCCGCATGCGATCGTCGTGCTCGACGCGCTCCCCCGTGTGCCGACCGGCAAGCCCGACCGCGACGCGCTGCGACGCGCCGCCGCCATGTCGTGACGGAGGTCGTGCTGACCGGCGCCGGGCTCACGACCCGGCTGGGCGACGGCGCCGAGGCGTTCTGGCGGCGCCTGCGCGACGGCGACTGCACGCTCGCCCCCCAGCCCACCGAGCCGCTCGTGCTCGATCGCACGGAGCTTGCCGCCTTGCGCGCGCGGATGCTGACGCGGGTGGCGCGCGAGGCACTCGCGCAGGCGCGCCTGGACGGCGCCGACGGCGGCGGCCGCTGGCTGGTCGTCGTCGCGGCGCAGGCCGACGACGGCGCCACGCCCGCGCTCGACCCGCCCGCGCTGCGCGAGGCTCCGCGGATCGTCGTCTCCCACGCCTGCGCGAGTGCCGGCTTCGGGCTCGCGCTCGGCCGCGCCTGGCTTCACAGCGGGCGCGCCGACCGCGTGCTGTTGCTGAGCGCCTGCGTCCAGACCGACCACGAGCTGAAGGGGATGGCCGTCGCGCGCACGCTGTCGCCCGCGCACGCGCGCCCGTTCGACCCCCAGCGCGACGGGACCGTCGTCGGCGAGGGCGCGGGCGCGCTGGTGCTCGAGCGCGGCGCCGACGCCGCGCGCCGCGGCGCCGCGCCGCTCGCCGCGCTCGCCGGGATCGCCTGCCGCGTCGGCGGCGGCAGCCGTGCGGGCATCGACGAGCGCGTCGCGCGCCGCTGCGTCGAGGCCGCGCTGGCGGACGCCGGCAAGCTGCGCATCGGCTACGTGCACGCGCACGCGACCGGCACCGTCGCGGGCGACGACGCCGAGCTGGCGCTGCTCGCGGCGCTGCCCGGTGCCGGTGCCCTGCCGGTGTCCTCGCACAAGGGCTGCGTCGGTCACCTGATGCACTGCTCGATGGTGTCCGGCGTCGTCGCGGCGATCGGCGCGCTGCGCGAGCGCACGCTGCCGGGGACGCTCGGGCTGAGCGCGCCGCGCACGCACGGTCGCGTGCGCCTGCTGCGCGACGCCGAGCCCTGCCCCGGGCTCGAGGGCGCGCTGGTGAACGGCTTCGGTTTCGGTGACAACAACGCGGCGCTCGTGCTCGCGCGCGCTGCCGACGAGAGGACGTGAGCACGATGACGACCACTGGGAACGCCGAGCAGGCGGTGCTCGAGCAGTTGCGCGAGGAGCTTGCCGAGGCCGGCCTCGGCGAGGGCTTCGAGCTGACGATGGAGAGCTCCTGGGGCGACATCGATGTCGACTCGATCGACGTGATCGAGATCGCGAGCGCGATGGAGGACCGGCTCGAGATCGAGATCGACGACACGCTGCTGCGCACGATCAAGGGCGTCGGCGACATGGTGCGGGCGATCGTCGCGCTGCAGGCACAGCAGGCCGAGCCGGCGGCCTGACGGGCCGCCGCGCTCAGCGGTCGCGCAGCCGGTTGCGCGCGAGCGTCAGCGTGCGCGTGGCGGCGAAGCGCTCGATCATGCGGCGGTCGTGCGTCACCAGCAGCACGCTGCCAGGGAAGTCGCCGAGCGCCGCCTCGAGCTGCTCGATCCCCTCGCGGTCGAGGTGGTTCGTCGGCTCGTCGAGCACGAGGCAGGCGGCGCGGCGCGCCTGCAGCAGCGCGAGCGACGCGCGCGTGCGCTCGCCCGGCGACAGCGAGCGCGCGGGCCGCAGCACGGACTCCTCAAGCAGGTTGAAGTGCCCGAGCAGCGTGCGCGCGTCGGACTCCTCGAGGCTCGTGGCGTCGCGGAAAAGCTCGACGAGCGGCCGCTCGGAGGCGAACAGCGAGCGGCTCTGGTCGAGCGAGGCGATCGTCACGCGCGGCCCGACCCAGCGCGTGCCCTCCGCCAGCGGCAGCTCGCCGAGCACCATGCGCAGCAGCGTCGACTTGCCGGTGCCGTTCGGCCCAGTCAGCAGGATCCGCTCGCGCCAGCCGATCGTCAGCTCGAGCGGCCCGAGCCGGAACCGGCCGCGCTCGCCGACGGCGCGTTCGAGCCGCACGAGCGTGTCGCCGGGGCGCTCGTCGAGCGTCAGCGTCAGCTTCAGCTCCCATGCGCGCCAAGGCTTCTCGGCCTTGTCGCGCTCCAGGTTGCGCAGCGCGCGGTCGGCCGCGCGCACCTTCGAGGCGGCGGCGCGGGTCGCGCGGCGGTTCGCCTGGCTCCCGCCGGCGCGCGCCTCGTCGCGCCGGTCGCGCTTCAGCGCGCTGAAGCGCTCGTGCTCGTTGGCCCAGCGGCGGTGGCGCTCCTCGGCGCGGGCGCGCGCGCCGGCGACCTGCTGCTCGAAGGCCGCATAGCCGCCGTCGTACTCGCTGCTGACGCCGGTCTCGGCCTCGAACGCGAGGATCCGCGTCGTCGTCGCCTCCAGAAACGCGCGGTCGTGCGAGACGACCACGACGCCGCTCGGCGTCTCGCGCACGAGCGCTTCCAGCCGCGCGAGCCCGTCGAAGTCGAGGTCGTTCGTCGGCTCGTCGAGCAGCAGGGCGTCGAAGCGCGCGAGCAGCACGGCCGCGAGGCGGATGCGCGCCGCGTGGCCGCCGGAGGCGTGCGCGACCGGGCGGTCGAGCTCGGCCTCGAGTCCGAGCTGCCGGCAGACCGTGCGGGAGCGCGCGTCGAACGCCTCGCCGCCCAGCAGCGTGAGCCGTTCGAGCGCACGCGTGTACGCGTCGGCCACGGCGGGCCCGTCCGCCAGCCGCGCCGCCAGCGTCTCGACCTGCTGCTCGGCCTGCGCGACGCCCGTCTGGCACGCGAGGCAGTCGCGCAGCGTGTCGCCGGCACGCAGCGCAAGCTCCTGCGGCACGTAGCCGACGAACGCGCCGGCCGCGCACGTCACGGTGCCCTCGTCGGGCGGTTCGAGCCCGGCGAGGATGCGCAGGAACGTCGACTTGCCGATCCCGTTCGGGCCCACGACGCCGATGCGATCCCCGCGCGAGACGCGCAGCGAGACGGCGCGCAGGGCGACGACCGCACCATAGCTCTTGGAGACGCCTTGGGCGAGCAGGATCTGCATGGAAGAGGGACCGCCGGCGGCGCGGCAGGCCGCCCGTCGAGGCGTGGGCGATCATAGCTCCCGTTCGTACGCGCGCCTAGCGGCGCCGCGTGTTGGCTGTCGCCGAGCGCCGCCGCTACGGTCGCGGGCCGATGGACGTCCACCGCCTCACCGTCGGGCCGCTCGCCGAGCACTGCTACCTCGCACGCCGCGACGCGGACAGCACGCGCGCGATCGTCGTCGACCCGGGCGCCGACGCGCCCGCGGTGCTGGACCTCGTGGAGCGGCTCGGCGTGACAGTCGAGGCGATCCTCGTGACGCACTGCCACGTCGACCACGTCGGCGCGGTCGCCCCGGTCGCGCGGGCGACGGGCGCGCCCGTCCACTGCGCGGAGGTCGAGGCACCCATCCTGGCGGTACTGCCAGAGGCGATGCGCAGCTCGCGCATGCCCGCGCGCCTCGGCCCGTTCGAGGCGCACGAGGCGGAGGTGCTGCTGCGCGGCGGCGAGCGGCTGACGCTCGCGGGGATCGCGATCGACGTGCTCGCGACGCCCGGCCACAGCCCCGGCCACCTCGTCTACGCGGTCGCCGCCGCGAGCGCCGCGTTCAGCGGCGACATCGTCTTCGCCGGCGCGCTCGGAGGGACCGTCGCGCCGTTCGGCGACGCCGCCGCGCTCGAGCGCTCGCTGCGGCTGCTGCTTGCGACGCTGGCGCCCGAGACGACACTGCATCCGGGCCACGGCGAGGAGACGACGCTTGCGCGCGAGCTGGCAGCGAACGCACGACTGGCCGCGCTCGCCGCGCCGGCCGCGACCGGGCGGAGCGGCAATGGACGGTAGTCCGCGGGACCCGGTCGAGCTGGCGGTCGTGCGTGCGTGGCAGCGCTGCCTGAAGCTCGAGCGCGTCGGCGTGGAGGACGACTTCCGGGCGTGCGGGGGCACGAAGGCCGCGGCGCTCGCGATCGGCGAGGAGCTGCGCCGTGCGCTCGGCGCGTGGCTGCCGCCGAGCGCGCTCGGCGTGTTCCCGCGCGTCGAGCAGCTCGCGGCGGTCTACCGCCCGCTCGTCCCGCCGGAGCGCTTCGCCGCGCCGCTCCCGCTGCACCGCGCCAGCGCGCTCGAGGCCGCCCCGGTCGACCCCGAGGACGAGCGCGACGCGTTCATGGTGCACGGCGTCGGCGGCGAGGTCGTCAGCGTCTACGGGCTCGCCTCGCGGCTGCCGCCGACGTGGCGCGTGTGGGGGCTGGAGCTGCCGAGCCTGCGCACCGGCGCGCACGCGCCGTTCGACGTCCCGGCGCTCGCACGGCGCCACGTCGCGACGCTGCGCACGCTGCGCCGGCGCGGCTCAATCGTGCTCGGCGGCCATTCGCTCGGCGGCCTCGTCGCCTACGAGATGGCGCGTCAGCTCCGCGGCAGCGAGCTGAACGTGGCGCTGCTGCTGCTGCTCGACGTCGAGGTCCCGGACGGCGACCCGGTCCCGCGGCGGCCCGTCGCCTACGACCGCGAGCAGCGCGAGCAGCTGCTCGAGCGGATGTGCCGCGCCGGCTTCTTCCCGCCCGGCTCGACCGTCGACCTGCTCGAGCGCTTCACCTCGATCACCCATGCGATGACCGACGCGGCAGTGGCATACGAGGTCGCCCCGCTCGACCAGCCGGCGGTCCACTTCCGCACCGCCGGCTACGCGAGCGAGCAGGTCAGCGAGCGCTCGACGTGGGAGCCGTACCTCGGCGCCGGGCTGCGCACCGAGGCGATCGGCGGCGACCACTACACGATGTACATGCCGCCGCACGTCGAGTCGTTCGCCGCGCGCGTCGCGGACTGCCTGCCCCGCTAGCGACAGCCTGCACACCCCTCCCGACGCCGGGAGCACGCAATTTGGCCGCGGGCGAGCACGCCGCTTAATCTGGGCGCCGCTTAACGATCCGAGAGAAAGAGCTCCCGTGACTCAGCAGCCAACGCTGCGCCGGTCGACGCCGCAGACCGACGCCCTCGACATGTACCGACTCGCGTCGCTGATCCGCGCCTTCGAGCTGCGCACCGGCGAGCTGCGCCAGGATGGCCGGATCCCGGGAGACGTGCATCTCTACACGGGGCAGGAGGGCGTCGCGGTCGCCGCCTGCCGCCCGCTGCGCCCCTCCGACGTCGTCACCTCGACGCATCGCTGCCACGGCCACGCGCTGGCGAAGGGCGTCTCGCCGCGCGCGCTGTTCGCCGAGCTCCTGGGGCGCGACGCGGGCGCCTGCCGTGGGCGCGGCGGCTCGCTCCACGTCGCCGACCCCGCGAAGGGCTTCTACGGCGGAAACGGGATCGTCGCCGCCGGCCTGCCGATCGCCGACGGCGCGGCGCTCGCGAGCCGGATGCGCGGCGCCGGCGACGTCGTCGTCGCGTTCTTCGGCGACGGGTCGGTCGGCCAGGGCGCGTTCCACGAGGCGCTCAACCTCGCCGGTCACTGGCACCTGCCGGTGCTGTTCCTGTGCGAGAACAACAAGTACGCCGCATCCACGCGCTCCGACGGCACACAGCTCCCGCTGAGCGTCCGCGCGCGCGGCTACGACCTCCCCTACCGCGCGATCGACGGCGACGACATGCTCGCCTGCGCCGACGCGATCGCGGAGGTGGTGGCGGAGCTGCGGGTGGGCGGGGACCCGCAGATCGTCGAGGCCGACACGTGGCGCTGGACCGGCCACTGGGAGGGCGACGCGCAGAGCTACCGCGAGGACGACGCGATCGCCGAGGCGCGCCAGCACGACCCGATCGCGCTGCTCGGAGCCCGGCTGCTGGACGACGGCGTCGAGCAGGAGGCGCTCGACGACGTCCGCGACGAGGTCGCGAGCGCGATCGAGGACGCGGTCGCGTGGGCGCTCGAACAACCCGAGCCGAGCCCCGCCGCCATGACCGACTTCGTCATCACGCAGCGGCGCCCCGCCGGCCGCGAGCGCCCGACCGCGCGCGGCCGGCGCTTCCGCGCGATCGACGCGGTGCACGCGGCGCTCAGAGAGGAGCTGGAGCGCGACGAGTCGGTCTTCCTCGCCGGCGTAGACCTCAACGTCGGGCTCACGCGCAAGCTGCAGCGACGCTGGCCCGAGCGCGTGCTCGACACGCCGATCTCGGAGACGGCGGTCGTCGGGATGGCGGTCGGCGCGGCGATGGCCGGCCTGCGGCCGGTCGTCGAGGTCCTGTTCATGGACTTCATCACCGTCTGCTTCGACCAGATCGCGAACCAGGCCGCGAAGCTCCAGTACATGACCGGCGGCGGCACGCGCATGCCGCTGACGATCCGGACGCAGTTCGGCACGCAGACCGCGTCGGGGCCGCAGCACTCGCAGAGCCTCGAGGCGCTGCTTGCGCACATCCCCGGGCTGACGGTCGTGATGCCGGCCACGCCGGCCGACACGTACGGCCTGCTGCGCGCCGCGATCCAGGACGACAACCCGGTCGTCGTCGTCGAGCACCGCGGGCTCTACGACATCCCCGGGCCGCGCCCCGACGGCCCCGACCACCTCGTCCCGATCGGCCGCGCGCGCGTCGCGCGCGAGGGCTCCGACGTGACGCTGATCGCGACCGCGCGGATGGTGCACGAGGGAGAGCGCGCCGCCGAGCAACTCGCCGCCGAGGGCATCGCCTGCGAGCTGCTCGACCTGCGCACGATCGCGCCGCTCGACCGCGAGGCGATCGTCGCATCCGCGCGCAAGACGGGACGCGTCGTGATCGCGCACGAGGCGGTCTGCGACTTCGGGATCGGCGCGGAGGTGGCGGCGATCGTGGCGCATGAGGCGTTCGAGGCGCTGCGCGCGCCGGTGACGCGCGTCTGCGCGCCCGCCACCCCGGTGCCGTACGCGCCGTCGCTGGAGCGGCGCTGGGCGCCGGACGCCGCCGCGATCGCGGCGGCGGCGCGCTCGCTCTGCCGGCAACCGACGACGGACCGAGAGGAGCTGCGATGAGCATCCAGGTGGAATCCCCGCTGCGCGACGGCGGCGTCGCCGACGACGCGCGCGTCGCGCAATGGGCGGCGCTCGCGGCGCAGTTGCGCGCCGACATCGTGCGCGCGTGCGCGGCGGCGGGGTCGGGGCACCCGACCTCCAGCCTGTCGTGCGCCGACCTGATCGCGGTGCTCGTGGCGGACGTGCTCCGCTACGACCTGACGGCGCCGCAGCGCGCCGACAACGACGCGCTCGTATTCTCGAAGGGCCATGCGTCGGCGCTGCTGTACGCCGTCCACAAGGCGGTCGGCGCGATCGGTGACGAGGAGCTGCTGACCTACCGTCGCTTCGGCAGCCGGCTCGAGGGGCACCCGCGCCCGGTGCTGCCGCTGATCGACGTCGCCACCGGCTCGCTCGGACAGGGCCTGCCGGCGGCGGTCGGCATCGCCCTCGCGGCGGCGCGGCTGGCGCAGGTCGACGCGAAGACGTTCGTGCTGTGCGGCGACGGCGAGATGGGCGAGGGCTCGATGTGGGAGGCGATGGGGCACGCATCGGCCTACGGACTCGACAACCTCGTCGCGATCGTCGACGTCAACGGGCTGGCGCAGGACGGCCCGGTGTTCGGCGCGGTCGACGCCGGCGGCCTGTGCGAGCGCGCCCACGCGTTCGGCTGGAGCACGCTCGAGATCGACGGCCACGACCTGGCGGAGATCGCCGCCGCCTACGCAACGGCCTGCACGACGGCGGGACGCCCGACGCTGATCGCCGCACGGACGGTCAAGGGCAGGGGCGTCGCCGAGGCGGAGGGGCGCGCGGACCTGCACGGCAAGCGGCTCGCGCCGGCCGGCGCGGAGCTGGCCGGCGGCGAGGCGCCGGCGCCGGTGCGGATCGCGCTCGCGCCGCCCGCAGGCGCTGCGCCGGGGCAGATCGATGCGCGGCAGACGGACGTCTCGCCGGCCGGCGTAGCGTCACCGCAGGCGGAGGCGCCATCCGCCGCCGCATCGGGCCTCGCCCCGCGCCCGGCCTACGCGGTCGGCGACGTCGTCCACCTGCGCCGCGCCTACGGCGAGATGGTCGCCTGGATGCTCGAGCGCGACGCACGCACGGTCGTGCTCGACGCCGGCGTCTGGACCTCGACGTTCGGCGGCGCCGCGCCGAGCGCCCGACGGCGCTTCATCCCGATCGACATCGCCGAGCAGCAGCTCGTCGCGGCCGCGGTCGGGCTGCAGTCGCGCGGCTGGCGCCCGTACGTCTCGACGTTCGCCGCGTTCCTCGGCCGTGCCGCCGACTTCGTGCGGATGGCCGCCGTCGGCGACGCCGACCTGGTCGTGTGCGGCAGCCACGGCGGCGTCAGCGTCGGCGAGGACGGTCCCTCGCAGATGGGGCTCGAGGATGTGGCGATCATGCGCTCGGTCGGCGGCTCGACCGTGCTGTGCCCGTGCGACGCGAATCAGACGGTCGCGCTGATCGAGGCGACGGCGGGCACGGCTGGCGTGCGCTACCTGCGCACGACGCGGCCACCGCTGCCGGTCATCTACGAGGCCGGCCGCGCGTTCCGGCCCGGCGGCAGCGCGCTCGTACGCAGCTCCGGCGACGACGCGGCGCTAATCGTCGCAGCCGGCATCACTGTGCACGCGAGCCTCGCGGCGGCCGAGGAGCTGGCGGCGGAGGGGATCGCCGTGCGCGTGCTCGACGCCTACTCGCTCAAGCCGCTCGACGCCGCGGGCGTCACCGCCAACGCGCGCGCGTGCGGCGGGCGCGTCGTGACGGTCGAGGACCATCGCCCCGAGGGCGGCCTCGGCGAGGCCGTGGGCACATGCCTCGTGGAGCATGCGCTCGACTGCCGGATGGAGTCGCTGGCGGTGCGCGAGATCCCAGGCTCGGGCACCGGCCCGGAGCTGGCCCGCGCCGCCGGCATCGACGCCAACGCCGTCGTGACTGCGGTGCGGCGCGTGCTCGCAGCGCCGCGGCGGGCATAGGCGCGCGGCTTCGATGGAAACGCTCGACGCGGCGCAGCGGGTCGTCGTCGTCGGCGGCGGCGCGACCGGTTGCTGGGCGGCACGAGCGCTGACGCAGGCGGGCGTGCGTGTGCTGCTGCTGGAGGCGGGATCATGGCCTGCGAGCGCCGCGCAGACCGCGGTCGCGCCGCAGGCGCCGCTCGACGCGCATGAGGAGCGCGCCCGCCTGCGCGCGACGCGCGCACAGCGCACGACCCAGCGCGTGCAGCGCGGGTGCTACGCGTTCACGCCGGCGACGGCATCGCTGTTCGTCTCCGACGCGGCGCAGCCGTACGCGGTCGGCGACGCGACGCCGTACCGCTGGATCCGCGTCCGCGCGGTCGGGGGCCGCACGCTCGTGTGGAACGGGATCGCGCTGCGGATGCTGGAGCGCGACTTCGACGCGCTGCGCCCCGACGGCGCCTGGCCGGTCGGCCTGCCCGAGCTGGAACGCCACTACCGTGACGCGGAGGCGTTCTTCGGCCTCACCGGCGAGCGGGCGCACGCGCCGTCCGCGCTCGAGCACCATGCGCGCCGCGCGATCGCTCGGCGCTGGCCGGGCCGGCCCGTGGTGTCGGCGCCGCACTTCCGCTCAACGGCGGCGCAGCCCGAGCCCGCGGTCGCAGCGCTGCCGAGCTTCAGCTCCCGCGACGCGCTGGGCGCGGCACACGCGAGCGGGCGGCTCGAGCTGCGAACCGACAGCTTCGTCAGCCGGCTCGAACTCGACGCCGACGGACGGCGGATCGCAGCGGCGGAGGTGGTCGACGCGCGCACGCGCGAGCGAGTGCGCGTGACCGGGCGCGCGTTCGTGCTGTGCGCGTCGGCGCTGGAGTCGACGCGACTGCTGCTCAACTCCGCGTGCGCGCAGCACCCGAGCGGTCTCGGCAACGCCTCGGGGCTGCTGGGCAGCTACCTGAGCGATCACCTCGTCGGCGTGTCCGCGCTCGGGGTGAGACAAATGCGCGACGGCAGCCCACCCGCGGTCGTCCAGCCGGCCGCGCCCCATGTGACGGAGCTCTACTTCCCGCCGTTCCGCGACGGGGCGCGCGGGGACGCGGCGGACTTCGCCGGCACGTACGGAATCCAGGCCTACCTGGAGGCGCCGGCCGCGGACGTACGCGAGGGGCGCTGCGTGCTGCACGCGTTCGGCACGGTGCTGCCGCAGCGCGAGAACGGCGTGCGGCTCGACCCCGCGCTCCGCGACGCGCTCGACGTGCCAGCACTGCGGATCGCCGCGCGCTACGGGGAGAACGAGGCGCGCATGGCCGCGGACCAGGCGCAGGCACTCGCGGCGCTGACGGCGGTGCTCGGCTACCGCCTCGTGCGCCTCTCGACGAAGCCGGACATACCAGGCACGTCGATGCACGAGGTGGGCACGGCGCGGATGGGGCGCCGCCCCGAGCACTCAGTTCTCGACCCATGGAACTGCACGTGGGGGGTGGACAACCTGTTCGTCACCGACGGCGCATGCTTCGGCGAGATGGGGGCCGCGAACCCGACGCTGACGATGCTCGCGATCACGGGTCGCGCATGCGAGCAGATCGGCGAGCGGATGCACGCAGGCGCGCTGTAGCGCTCAGTCGCCGCCCGCCTCGGCCATCTCGCACTCAACGATCTCGCACAGCGCGCCGTAGGTGGCGTGGACCCAGAAGCGCCGGAACGGCACGCGCACGCCCACGCGCTCGTGCAACTCGTCGATCAGCGTCAGCGCCAGCAGCGAGTGCCCCCCGGCGTCGAAGAAATCGGCCTCGGCGTCGACGGGAGCGCTGCCGAGCAATTCGGTCCACACCTCACGGACGGTCGCGCGCAGCGCCAGCGCATCGTGCAGCGGTCGCATCAGCCATCACGCTAGCCCTGCGGCGTCGGAACTTCCACATCCGATCCGGCGAGCTCGGCGATCCAGATAGCGACCGCTGACGGACCGCAGACCGGCGGGGGTCGCGGGTTCGTCACCTCAAACCCGCGACCCCTGAGCGACCTCGAAATACCCGCGATTTGCGGGCACTTTCCTAGGCGGTTCAGCCACGCGCAAGCTCCATGCGGCGGCCATCCTTAGCCGCTCGACACCAAAACCGGCGTTTTGCGGGCGCCTCCCGCGCGCCGAGCACTGAGAAGCAGGAGCGACGGGGCTTCGACCCACGTGGGGCACCGCATTGAGATCCGGGTGTGAGGGAGCGGTGTCGCCGGGCGTGTCAGCGTTGTGTCAGTCGCGTGTCAGCGTATACAACGCATGTGCTGTTGAGCGGCCGGCGCGGGCGCGCAACACTCGGACCATGCCGCAGTCCCCACCAGATCCGGTCGCATGGATGCTCGACCACGCCCCGCTCGATGATGAGCCTGAGACGGACGCCGAGCGCCGCGCAGTCGCGCTTGCGCACGCCGATCGCGCGCGGGGCATCGAGCCGGTGCCGCTCGATGAGGTGCTGCGCGAGTTCCATTCCACCCTCGACACGCCGAACGGCGATTACCATGAGGCCATGACCGCGAAGGAAAAGCTGCGAGTTCGCGTCGAGGAACTGACCGAGCAAGAGGCCGAGGCGACCCTCGACTTCATCGCCTCGCGCGGGCGCGACGACTTCGACCGTTGGCTCGACTCGCGTCCGGAGGACGACGAGCCGCTGACGGACGAGGAGCGCGAGGCCCTCGCCGAGAGTGCCGCGGACATCGCCGCAGGTCGCACGATCTCCTTCGAGGAGATCAAGCGCGAGTTCGGCTACCCGGCCGAGTGAGCGACCCGCGCACGCTGCGCTTCGCGCGCAGCGCTCAGAAGGAACTGCGACGGCTCGATCCACCCGTTCGCATTCGCATCCTCGCGGCGCTGGACCGCCTTATAGCCGAGGATGGCCCCCTCGACGTCCGCCGTCTCACCGGCAGCGAGCAGTACCGCCTGCGCGTCGGCGACTGGCGCGTGATCTTCGACAACGATCCAGTCACCCACACGATCGTCGTCCGGCATGTGCTGCCGCGTGGGCGGGCGTACGAGCGATAGCCCGGCGTGACCGAGGAATTCGCGTCGTCTCCGTCACGCAGCCGATGGGCGACGACCCCAGCGACCCGTCCTCGTTCCTCGCCGAGTCGATCCACGAGATGTTCGACGAGTACTACTCCGTCTCGCTCTCGTTCTGGACCCGCGCCGGCCTCGCCGAGAAGGCGCGCCAGGGCCATCTCGTCGGCCAGCTCCCGTGGGGCTACGTCCACGACCCGGACACCGGTGAGGCCGTGCCGCAGCTCGAGCGCGCGTCGCTCGTGCGCGGCATGTTCGAGCGCTACGCCACCGGGCAGGAGTCCGACCGCACGATCGCTGCGTGGCTCAATGCCAAGGGCGCGCGCACGACGAAGGGCCGCGCGTTCGCCAAGGACACCGTGCGCGAGATGCTCGTAAACGCCTCCTATTGCGGCTACGTCACCGGCCTGCGCGACCAGTCGCGCGAGATCCGCGGCCGGCACGAGCCGATCGTGCCGGAGGAGCTGTTCGATCGCGTGCAGGAGGTGCGCTCGTGGCGCACGCGGGTGCTGAAGCCCGGCCCGCCGTCCGACGACTACCTGCTGCGCAAGCTCCTCTACTGCGAGCGCTGCGGCGCGCGGATGCACGGCACGCGCGGCTCCCGGCCGCCGGTGCGGCGCTACATCTGCTCGACACGTCGCCACGGCGACCCGTGCGGCGAGCCAATCGTGAAGGCCGAGCCGCTGGAGGCGCAGCTCGTAGACTGGCTGCGCGCCTTCCAGCCCGATGACGATCTCCGCCAACGCGTGCTCAAGGCGATCAGCGAGGCGACCAACGACACCGACGCGGACGGCATCCGCCGCCGCGACCTCACCGCCCAGCTCGCGCGCCTCCAAGACCTCTACGTCATGGGCGACCTCACGAAGCCGCGGTACGTCATGCGCCGCCAAGCGCTGGAGCAGGAGCTGGAACGCCTCGGGCCGCCGACCGACCCGCAGCTCGACCGCGCAGCGAAGCTGCTCGCCGACTTCGGTCGCTTCTGGGAGATCGAGCCCTCCCCCGCCGAGCGACGCAAGCTCATCGCGCAGCTCTTCGAGCGCATCTGGGAGCACGGCGGCGCGATCGTCGCCGTCAGACCGCGTGCGGGCTTCGCGCCGTACTTCGAAGCCGCCCAGAAACAACAGCGGCACCGCACGACCAAGTGCGGTGCCGAAGGCGGGAGCGACGGGACTCGAACCCGCGACCTCTGGCGTGACAGGCCAGCGCTCTAACCGACTGAGCTACGCCCCCAGGGAAGGGGGCGTGAAGTATGGCAGGCCGGCGCGCGGGACAGCGGTCCCGGTCGAGCGGGGGGGGCGGGGAGCCGCCGACGGGACGCGGCCGCTGCGCCGGCGCCCCGTCGCGGCTGTGCCGCCTTACGCGCAGCCCGTGATGCCGAGGCCTCTGAGCGCCGTCTGCAGTCTTCTCGTGACGGCTTCGCTCTGGCTCTGCATCGCGAGGAGGGCTCTCTGTGTGTCGCCGCCGGCCTTGCGCGCTCTTTCCACCATCGCGAGCCGTTCTCTGCCGGCGTCCTTGATGGCGGCGAGGTCGCTCTGCGCCGCGGCATTGGAGACCTTGACGTGTTCGACTCTGCCGAGCACGTATCTCTGGTAGTTCGAAAGCGCTATCACGAGCGTTGCGCCCGATCTTCTCGCCGACGCGCTCGCTCTCGCGATCTGCTGCTGAGCGGTGCGCTGCGCAACCCGACACGCACTCTCGATGCGGCTGACGAGCTGCGCTCTCGTGACGGTCGTTTCGCTCGACCCGCAGCTCGCGGCGCCAAGCGCGAGCACGGCGAGGAGCGCGGCCGCGACCTTGCGATGCATGATTCCCCCTCCTGCGGTGTAAACGTGCGTGCCCACCCTACCCGCTGGTCGAGCGCCCTGTCACCGATGGATCGGCGATGTTGGCTGCGCAGCCAGTACGCTGTGGCGCATGAGCGTCGTAGCCCCCGAACCCCTCTCCAGCAACGCCGTCAAGCGCATCTTCGAGGACTGGTACGCCGAGCGCACGGCGGCGGTGCCGTACCCGCCCGGCCCGAACGACTTCAACATCGAGCGCACCTACCGCTTCGTGCGCGACCCGCTGCCGATCCTGCTCCCGCTCTACCAGGAGTACGGCCCGATCTTCAGCATGCGCGTCTTCCACGGACGCGTCGTCTTCATGCTCGGCCCCGAGGCCAACCACTTCGTCACCGTCTCCAACGCCGACAAGTTCCACTGGCGCACGGGCAGCATGGGCGACCTGATCCCGCTGCTCGGCGACGGCCTGCTCACGATCGACGGCGCCTACCACCGCCGCGCGCGGCGCATCATGCTCCCGGCCTTCCACCGCGAGCGGATCGCGGCGGCGCACGACACGATGGTCGAGGAGATCCGGCAGGCGCTGGCGGGCTGGCGCGAGGGCGAGGTCGTCGACGTCTACCACTGGGCCCGCCGCCTGACGCTGCGGATCGCGATGCGGGCGCTGTTCGGGCTCGACCCGGACGAGCAGGGCAAGGGCGCCCAGGCCGCCGTGGAGTTCGAGCGCGCGCTCAGCTTCTACGGAACCGACTTCGTCGTGCGCGTGATGCGCGGACCGCGCACGCCGTGGCGTCGCATGCTCGCCGCACGCACGGCGCTCGACCGCATCGTCTACGCCGAGATCGAGCGCCGCCGCCGCGAGCCGGATCCCGACAGCACCGACGTGCTCTCGACGCTCCTGGAGGCGACGGACGCGGAGGACGGCTCGCGCCTGTCCGACAGAGAGGTGCGCGATCAGGTGATGACGCTCCTGTTCGCCGGCCACGACACGTCGACCTCGACCGTCTCCTTCATGCTCTACGAGCTCGCCCGCCACCCGGCCGTGCTCGCCAGGCTGCTCGCGGAGCAGGACCGCGTGCTCGGGGATCGCCCGCCGACGGCCGCCGAGCTGATGGGCGGCGAGGCGCTGCCGGAGCTGGAGATGGCGCTCGACGAGACGCTGCGCCTCTATCCGGCCGCGTGGGTCGGACCGCGGCGCGCGGTCGAGTCGTTCGAGTTCGGCGGCCATCAGGTGCCGGCGAAGGCCTACGTGTACTACAGCTCGTGGGCGAGCCACCGCCTGCCCGACGTGTGGCCCGAGCCGGAGGCGTTCGTTCCCGAGCGCTTCTCGCCGGAGGCGAAGGCGAAGCTGCCGAAGGGCGCCTACATCCCGTTCGGCGGCGGCTCTCGCACCTGCATCGGGATGCGCTTCGGCCAGCTCGAGATCCGCACGATCGTCACGCTGCTGCTGCAACGCCACCGGCTCGAGCTCGTCCCGGGCCGCACGCTGACGGTGCGCCAGATGCCGACGCTCTCGCCGCGCGAGCCGCTGCTGATGACGGTGCGCGCTCGCGATCTCCCCGCGAGCCTGGCCGCCTGAGCCTGCGATACTCGGCGCATGAGCGCTGAGCGCGAGCCTTCGTTTACGACGCTCTCGGGGGAGCCGGTCGAGCCGTTGTACACGGCGGCCGATCTGCCGAGCGTAGAGCGCATCGGCCTGCCCGGCGAGTACCCCTTCACGCGCGGGGTGTACGAGTCGATGTATCGCGGGCGGTTGTGGACGATGCGACAGTTCGCGGGGTTCGGGACGGCGGAGGAGACCAACGCGCGCTTTCGCTACCTGATCGCCCACGGCCAGACGGGCCTCTCGACGGCGTTCGACATGCCGTCGTTGATGGGGCACGACTCGGACCATCCGCGCTCGCTCGGCGAGGTGGGACGCGAGGGCGTCGCGGTCGACACCGTGGAGGACATGGCGCTGCTGTTCGCCGGGATCGACCTCGGCGACGTGACCGTCTCGATGACGATCAACGCACCGGCGGCGATCATGCTCGCCTTCTACGTGGTCGCGGCCGAGCGTGCCGGCGTGCCGGCGGAGCGGCTGGGCGGCACGATCCAGACCGACATCTTGAAGGAGTACATCGCGCAGAAGGAGTGGTGCTTCCCGATCGATCCGGCGATGCGGCTCGTGGGCGACATGATCGAGTGGTGCTCGCAGCGGATGCCGCGCTGGCACCCGGTGAGCATCAGCGGCTACCACATCCGCGAGGCCGGGGCGACGGCGGCGCAGGAGCTGGCGTTCACGTTGAAGGACGGCCTCACGTACGTCGAGCAGGCGGTCGAGCGCGGGCTGGACGTGGACGACTTCGCGCCGCGATTGAGCTTCTTCTTCAACGCGCAGATCGACTTCTTCGAGGAGATCGCGAAGTACCGCGCCGCGCGGCGCATCTGGGCGAGAGAGTTGAAGGAGACGTTCGGCGCGAAGGACCCGCGCAGCTTGCTGATGCGCTTCCACACGCAGACCGCCGGCGTCAGCCTGACCGCGCAGCAGCCGTTGAACAACATCGTGCGCACCACGATCGAGGCGTTGGCCGGCGTGCTCGGCGGGACGCAGTCGCTGCACACCAACTCGTATGACGAGGCGCTCGCCCTGCCCACCGAGGACGCCGCGCGCATCGCCCTGCGCACGCAGCAGATCATCGCGTACGAGACGGGCGTGACGAGCACCGCCGACCCGCTCGGCGGCAGCTACTTCGTCGAGGCGCTGACCGACCACATGGAGGCCAAGGCCTACGAGTACTTCGCGAAGATCGAAGAGCTGGGCGGCATGGTCGAGGCCGTCAAGCGCTCCTACCCGCAGCGCGAGATCGCCGACGCCGCCTACGTGCTCCAGACCGAGATCGACGAAGGTCGTCGCACGGTCGTCGGCGTCAACCGCTTCACCGAGGGCGACGACGACGCGACGCCGTACCTGAAGATCGATCCCGCCCTCGAGCGCAAGCAGATCGCACGCGTGCAGGAGGTGCGCGCACGCCGCGACAGCCAGGCGGTCGAGCAGGCGCTCGACGCCGTCCGCGAGGCGGCCGCGAGCGACGGCGCCAACCTGATGGAGCCGCTGCTGCGAGCCGCGCGCGCAGAGGCGACCGAGGGCGAGCTCGTCGAGTCCCTCCAGCGCGTCTTCGGACGCTACACCGAGGCGCCGGTCTTCTAGACCGCGTCGCCGACGGGCGGCGCTGCCCGGCCGGCGCCGTCGCGCGAGGCGGCCGCCACGTGCGGCTCGGCGAAGTCGCCCTCATGGCGGCGGACGTCCTCCAGCAGCTCCGTGATCGCGTCGAGCGCGTCGTCGTCGAGCGGGTCCAGTGCGAAGCCGGCGTCGTTCAGGACCCTCGTCGCGCGGGTGGCGAGGTCGCGGCCGGCGGGCGTGATCTCGATCAACGTCGAGCGGCGGTCCTCTGCATGCGCGACGCGCGTCACGAGCCCGGCCTCCTCGAGCCGGTCGGCCATGTGCGTCATGCTCGTGCGGTGGACCTGCAGGCGCTCGCCCATCTTGCCGACGGGCAGCGCGCCGGTGCGGCTGAAGACGAGCACCATCAGCGTCTCGTAGCGCGGGAAGGTGAGGCCGAACGGGCGCAGCAGCTCCCCGAGCCGCGCGAGCAGGATCTGCTGCACGCGCATGATCGAGGTGACCGCCGCCATCGGACGCGCCGGCTCCTCGCCCCAGCGCTCGACCCACTGGCGGCGAGCCTGCGCGATCGGGTCGAACGGAAGCGGCTCGCTCATCGAGCGCGAAAGGGTTGCAGACGGACGCCGCAGATGCGGTGCCGGATGGGCGGTGCTGGGCTCGAACCAGCGACCCCTTGCTTGTAAGGCAAGTGCTCTACCAGCTGAGCTAACCGCCCGCGGCTCCTCGGATGGTAGCCGCGGGCACGATCGCAGGCCGCGAGTACCCCCAGGGGGAATCGAACCCCCGCTACCAGCGTGAAAGGCTGGCGTGCTGACCGCTACACCATGGGGGCAGGGGGACCGCGGGACGCACGGGCGACGCGCTCCAGGATAGGACGGGCTCCGGATCGACGTCACGCGCGAAGCCGCATCGTGCGAAGATCGCAGGTGCGCGTCTAGCTCATCGGGTAGAGCACCGGACTTTTAATCCGGCGGGCTGGGTTCGAGTCCCAGGACGCGCATCCGCCGCACGGTGCGGCGGAGCGCGTCGCGATCCGAGCCTCAGGCGCCCTTTGCGAGCTTGACGCCGCCGGAGCCCTCGGGTTCGAGGATGCCCTTCCGCTTGAGCTGCGAGATCGTCGTGTGGACCGTCGGCTTCGCGATTCTCGTGATCGCGGCGACCTCGGCGGCGGACACGCCCGGGCGTTCACGCACGACGCTGAGGATTGCCTCGCGGTTGGCGCCGCGCGGCGCACGGCGGCTCTTGCCACCCGCGTACGGGGCCCGCGAGGCGGCACGAGGCGTCGTCGCGCGGGGGGCCCGCGGCGCCGCCGGAGCGCTGACGCTGACGCCGTTCGTGAGCGCGGCCAGCACGGCCTCGAGCTGCTCCTTCTCCTCGATCAGCGGCCGCAACTCCTCAAGACGCTTCTGGATGTCGCGCTGAATTTGCCCGACGAGATCTGCCATCTAATGACTCCTGGTAAGCAAGAGGGGGTGTGTCCTAGGCTAGCAATATACGCACTTGCATTGACGGTGTGGGAGCTTCTTTGACAAGAAGCTGGCGCCTCCCCGTTACAAAAGGTTGAATGGTGAGGCGATGCTTAGGAATTGACGCGGTCGCGATCAAGCCGAGCGGCCAGGGGCCCTGGCCGTCCGATGTGGAATCCCTGGGCATAGTCGACGCCCAATTTCCGCAGCAACTCGACGGTCGGCTCGTCGCCCACGTACTCCGCAATCGTCTTCTTCCCCAGCCCGCGGGCGATGTCGACTGCGGCCCGGATCAGCAGTTGGTCGGTTGTGCTCGTCGTACATGAGCGAACGAACTCGCCGTCGATCTTGAGCAGATCGAACGGCAGGTGCTTCAAGTAGTAGAAGCTTCCAAAGCCGGCCCCAAAGTCGTCAAGCGCAAAGCGACAACCGAGCTCCGCAAGGCGCGCAGCGAACTGCTGTGCACGTGGGATGTTGGCGACGGCCGTCGTCTCCGTCACTTCGAGGACGAGATTCACCGGATCGACACCGGTTTCGGCGAGCTCGCGCTCGATGAGCATCAGCAGCTCTGGATCGCCCGTCGAGCTGCCGGAGATGTTGACCTCGAATGCGACGTCCTGTCCCGCTTCCGTCTGCTCGGCGAGCAGGCGAATCGCCCGCGCAACGACCCAGCGATCGATGTCCTGCATCAGGTCGAAGCGCTCCGCGACGGCGAGAAACGCGGCCGGTGGGATCACCTCGCCGCGCTCGTCGATCATTCGCAGCAGGAGCTCGTGCTGGCGCACCTCGCCGTCGGCGAGCTTGACGATCGGCTGTGCGTAGAGCGTGAAGCGATCCTCCTCGAGCGCCTCGCGGATCCGCTCGGCCCAGGTGATGCGCGCCTTCATGCGCGAGGCGCCGCGCTCCTGCGAGGAGTACGTGGCGGCGCGATCGCGGCCCGCCTCCTTCGCGTCGTACATCGCCAGATCGGCGTTGACGAGCACGTCCTCGGCGCTCAAGCGCTCAGAGTCGCTGAACAATGCGATGCCGATCGATGCGGTGATCGGCCGTCGTCGCCCAGCCGCCGTCAACACCGACTGTGCGCGCACGGCGCCGAGCACCGCGTCGGCGACGCGATCGGCCTCGGCCGCGCCGCCGCGCGGCAGCAGGATGGCGAACTCGTCGCCGCCGAGACGCGCGAGCACGTCGCTGTCGCGCAAGCGCGTGCGCAACGTCTGCGCGACCTTGACGATCAGCTCGTCGCCGACGTTGTGACCAAGCGTGTCGTTGATGTGCTTGAAGCGGTCGATGTCGAGCACGAGCGCGGCGCCCTCCGGCCCGTAGCGCTGCACCTGCGTGATGTGCTCGTTGAGCTCGCGCTCGAACGACCGGCGATTCAGCAGTCCGGTGAGCGGATCGTGGTCCGCCATGTGCTGGAGCTGCGCCTCGTAGCGAACGCGCTCGCTGACGTCCTGAATCTGGCCGAGAAAGTGTTGCGGACTGCCGTCGGCGGCACGGACGAGCGTCGCATGCACCGCAACCCACACGACCTGTCCGACGACGTCGACGTAGCGCTTCTCCATCCAGTACGTGCCTTGCTCGCCGGACAGGAGGGTACGCATCATCTCCTCTTCGCGCCCCGCGTCGGCCGGGTGGCCGAGATCGGCGAAGCTCATCTCCTCGAGCTCCTCGCGCGTGTAGCCGGTGATCGCGCACAGCGCGTCGTTGACCTGGATCAGGCGCCCGTCGAGATCCGACAGCGCCATCCCGATCGGCGCCGCCTCGAAGGCGGTGCGGAAGCGCTGCTCGGCAGCCGCGATCCGCTCGACGCTCTCGCGCAGCGCGACCTCGGCGGCGACGCGCTCGCTGACGTCGCGCAGGATCGCCTGCCCCTCGATCGGCACGCCTGTCTCGGCGTCGAGCACGCGCCGCACGCGCGCCTCGATCCACACGTAGTGGCCCTCGCGATGGCGCAGCCGGCTCGTCACGGTGACCGTGTCGTTCGCGTCGCTCGCACGCTGGCGCGCGGTGCGCACCTCGTGGCGATCGTCGGGGTGGACGAATCGCTGCGGCTGGCGGCCGACGATCTCGCTCGGCACATACCCGATCAGCTCGCTGCAGGCCGGCGAGACGTAGGTGATGCGGCCGTCGGGCCCGAAGGCGACGATGGTGTCGGTCGCGTTGTCGGCGAGCAGGCGGTGGCGCAGCTCGGCGGCGCGCAGCTCGGTCTCGACGCGGTCGCGCTGCGCGGCCTGCTCGCCGACGAGCCGCGAGGCCCGGCGCTCGCGCCGAGCCGCGTGCAGCGCGACGATCCCGAGCGCGACGGTCGGGAGCATTCCGGCGACGGGGACGCCCCAGTTACTGACGGCGACGAGCGTCGCGACGAGCGTCGCGCTCGCGGCCACGACCGTCCCGAGCAGCGCGGACATGCTGCGCAGGCGCACCGCGCCCTTCGGCGATCTCGCTCCCAGCGTCACGACGTCCCTATCGGCAACGCGCCAATCCGCCTGTAGCGGTGGGCGCGCGGGCGCCACCCCGGTGCGTCAGTGCTTGAAGTGGCGGCGGCTCGTGAAGACCATCGCGATGCCGGCCGCGTCGGCCGCCGCGATCACCTCGGGATCGCGCACCGACCCGCCCGGCTGCACGATCGCGGCGACGCCCGCGTCGATCGCGAGCTGCGGGCCGTCCGGGAAGGGGAAGAACGCGTCGGAGGCCATCACCGCGCCGGCGAGCGCGCCGGGCTGGGCCTCCTGCGCCTTCTCGATCGCGATCCTGACGGAGTCGACGCGGCTCATCTGACCGGCGCCGATGCCGACCGACGCGCCGCCGCTCGCGAGCACGATCGCGTTCGAGCGCACGTGCTTGCAGACGCGCCAGGCGAACAGCAGCTCGCCCCACTCCGCGTCGGTCGGCTCGCGGCTGCTCGCCACGGTCATCTCCGAACGCTCCTGCGTGTCGAGATCGCGGTCCTGCACGAGCAGGCCGCCGACGACCTGCTTGACGTCGGGCTCGGCAAGGTGCAGCGGCTGATTGTCGTCGTCCTGCAGGATCCGCAGGTTCGGTCTGCTCGCGAGCGTGGCGAGCGCGGCCTCGTCGTAGCCGGGCGCGAACAGCACCTCGGCGAACTGCTGCGCGAGCGCCTCCGCGAGCGCGTCGTCGACCGGGCGGTTGAGGCAGATGATCCCGCCGAACGCCGACATCGGATCGCACGCGAACGCCTTGCGGTAGGCATCGAGCGGGCCGTCCCCGAGCGCGACGCCGCACGGGTTGTTGTGCTTGACGATCACGCACGCCGGGCCGCCGAACTCGCGCAGCGACATCCGCGCGGCGTTGAGGTCGAGCAGGTTGTTGAACGACAGCGGCTTGCCGCCGAGCTGACGCACGTTCGAGAGCAGATGCGCCGGCGAGCCGACCTGGGCGTAGTAGGCGGCGCGCTGATGCGGGTTCTCGCCGTAGGAGAGATCGGTGACCTTCTCGAACGCACGCACGAACAGCGGCGGGAAGTCGTCGCGCCGCTCGCTGAACCAGCGCGCGATCGCGGTGTCGTAGCGAGCGGTGTAGGCGAACGCCTCGGCCGCGAGCGACTCGCGCGTGGCGAGCGACAGGCGGCACGCGCCGGCGTCGGTGCGCAGCTCGTCCAGGATCGCGTCGTAGCTCGCCGGCGAGACGACCGGCGCCGTGAAGGCGAAGTTCTTCGCCGCCGCGCGGATCATCGTCGGACCGCCGATGTCGATGTTCTCGATCACCTCCGCATCGGCGACGCCCCGCTTGGCGACCGTCTGCTCGAACGGGTAGAGGTTCACGCACACGAGATCGACGAACTCGACGTCTGCGTCAGCCGCGGCCGCGAGGTGCTCGGCGTTGTCGCGCACCGCGAGCAGGCCGGCGTAGAGCTTCGGGTTGAGCGTCTTGACGCGCCCGTCCATTATCTCCGGAAAACCGGTGTAGTCCGTGATCGAGCGGTGCGGGATCCCGGCGTCGGCGAGCGCGCCGGCGGTGCCGCCGGTCGAGACCAGCTCGACCCCCAGCTCCGCGAGCCCGCGCGCGAAGTCGACGACGCCGGTCTTGTCGGAGACCGACAGCAGCGCCCGCCGTACCTGGACCTCGCCGGGCGCCGTGAGCGGCTCCGTGTTGGCGGTCTCGGTTGCGTCGCTCATGCGGTGAGCGAGGATAGCTACGGCTCGATCAGGACGCGGCGCGGGTTCTCCGGGTCGATCCGCACCGCTCCGCGCGCAATCAGCCGGATCGCCTCCGGCAGCAGCTCGTGCTCGACGGCGTGCAGCCTGCCGAGGACCTCTTGGGACGAGCGCGCGTGGGGCAGCTCCAGCGCGCGCTGGAGGATGATCGGCCCGGTGTCGACGCCCTCGTCGACGAAGTGCACGGTGACGCCGAAGACCTTCACCCCGTGCGCGAGCGCCTGCCCGACCGCGTCGAGGCCTGGGAACGAAGGCAGCAGCGCCGGGTGGACGTTGACGACGGCGTGCGGGAAGCGCGCGAGGAACGCGGGCGATAGCAGCGCCATGTAGCCGGCGAGCACGACGAGCTGGACGTCGCGGCCGGCGACCCAGTCGGCGAGCGCGGCGTCGCGCGCGGCGCGGTCGGGGAAGTCGGCGAGCGGGAAGCTCGCGGTCGGGACGCCGGCCCGCCGCGCACGTCCGAGCGCGAGCACGTCCGGCTTGTCGGACGCCACCGCCGCCACGACGATCCCCTCCGGCCCGCCGTGCAGCGTGTCGAGGATCGCCTGCAGGTTCGAGCCGGCGCCGGACGCCAGCACCGCGATGCGGAGCTCGCTCATGCGGCGGCGAGCTTCGGGAAGCGCCCGCCGGTCGAGCGCAGGCGGCCGGCGGCGAGCAGCTGGTCGACGCGCGCGAGCACCTCGTCGCGGCGCACGTGCGCGAAGGTGCCGTACGCCGGCAGCCCGTCGTACGAGTACTTCTCCACGACCTTCGAGCGCCCGCCGCAGAGGATCTCGACCGCGCGCGTGCGGCCGACCGCCGGCTCGGCGCCGCAAACGACGGCGAAGATGGCGTCATCCAGCTCGCCGACGTCCTCGCCGAGCGCATCGCCCCGCGCGTTCGCAGCCGCCATCGCCTGGGCCGAGGCGCGCAGCGGGCGGAGCGCACGCGACGGCGATGCCGGGCGCGCGGGTGCGGGGGGCGCAGCCGGCACGAGCGACGGCTCGCACACGTCGCAGCACGGCACGCCCGGGTCGGTGAGCGGCGCGGCCGTGTCGCCGAAGTGGCGCAGCAGCGTTCCGCGCCGGCAGGCGCGCTGCTCGACGAACGCCCAGATCGCGCGGTACTGGCGCCAGCGCACGCGCGTGGCATCGCCGGCCGACCCGCGGCAGGCGAGCAGCGCGGCGCGATCCCACGCGCCGACGATCCGTCCGACCGCGCGATCGGGCGGCGACGGCGCCGGCCTCAGCATGCCGGCGCGCGCCAGGTGGCCGACGATCGCGCGCGCCTGGTCCGCGTCGCCGCCTCTGCCGGTGAGCGCCGCCAGCTCGCGCAGCGCGACGTCGTAGCGGCCGTGCTCGGCCGCCTCGCGATGAAGCCGTCGCGCGACCGCCGCGAACGCCGCGTCGTCGACCTCCGAGCGCTGGATGAAGAAGACGTGCAGTCCCTTGTCGCGCGCCTCGGCGAACAGCAGGCAGCGCGCGGGCGCGCCGTCGCGGCCGGCGCGCCCGGCTTCCTGGTAGTAGGCCTCGACCGACTGCGGCACCGTCTCGTGGCAGACCGTCCGCACGTCGGCCTTGTCGACGCCCATCCCGAACGCGTTCGTCGCGACGACGACGCGCGCCTCGCCGCCCATGAACGCGCGCTGGACCGCCGCGCGCCGCTCGCGGTCGAGGCCGGCGTGGTAGACGAGCACGTCCTCCTCCAGCTCGCGCGCGAGCAGCCGCGCGACCTCCTCGCAGCCGTTGCGCGTGCCGGCGTAGACGATCGCCGGCAGCGTGCCCGGCTGCGCGAGCGCCGCCGCGATGCGCCGCTGCTTGTCCGCCTTCGTTCTGCACGGCACGACGGCGAAGGACAGGTTCGGCCGGTCGAAGCCGGTCGTCACCGTGGCGGGGTCCTCCAGCCGCAACCGCGCCACGATGTCCCGCGCCACCTGCGGCGTCGCGGTCGCCGTCAGCGCGACGATCGCCCGCGCTCTCAGATAGCGGGCGGCGTCGCCGAGGCGGAAGTAGTCGGGCCGGAAGTCGTGGCCCCACTGCGAGACGCAGTGGGCCTCGTCGACCACGAACAGGCCGACGCGCACGCGCGCGATCTGCTCCACGAACGCCGGCGAGGCGAAGCGCTCGGGCGCGACGTACAGCAGCCGCAGCTCGCCGGCGGCCGCGCGCTCCATCACGGCGCGGTTCTCGGCGGCGTTCTGCTGCGCGTTGACGAGCGCGACGCGCTCGGGCGCGATCCGGCGGAGCTGGTCGACCTGGTCCTGCATCAGCGACACGAGCGGCGAGACGACGACCGTCAGGTCCTCGCGCATCAACGCGGGGAGCTGGTAGCAGAGCGACTTGCCCGAGCCGGTCGGCATCACGACGAGCGTGTCGCGGTCGGCGAGCGCGGCGGCGACCGCCTCCGCCTGGCCGGGGCGGAAGTCGTCGAAGCCGAAGTGCGCGCGCAGCGCCTCGCGAGGGTCCATGCGCCCGACGATATCGGCGGATCCGGCGCTACGCGTGTATGACGGGAACGGCGCGCTCGAACGCGTGCTTGTCCTGCCCGCCCGGGCCGTGCGGCAGCGGGTACTCGCCCGTGAAGCAGGCGTCGCAGTGCGTCGCGCGGCTCGCGCCGACCGCTTCGTAGACGCCGCCGAGCGAGATGTAGTGGAGCGAGTCGGCGCCCAGCTCGGCCGCGATCTCGTCCACCTCACGCCCGTGCGCGACCATCTCCTCGCGTGTCGACATGTCGATCCCGTAGTGGCAGGGGTGGCGGATCGGCGGCGCGGTGATCCGCAGATGAACCTCCTGCGCGCCCGCATCGCGCAGCATCTCGACGATCTGGCGCGTCGTGTTGCCGCGCACGATCGAGTCGTCCACCACCACGAGGCGCTTGCCGGCGACGATCTCCGGCATCGGGTTGAACTTCAGTCTGAGGCCGTGCTTGCGCAGCTCCTGGCCGGGCTGGATGAACGTGCGCTGGACGTAGCGGTTCTTG
>Ga0134125_10000217_pt1 | contig 83661 bp, 68 predicted proteins | sample KB31751_FD_96464 | JGI IMG/M metagenome (GOLD analysis project Ga0134125, IMG submission 96464) | Terrestrial soil microbial communities with excess Nitrogen fertilizer from Kellogg Biological Station, Michigan, USA - KB3-175-1 | ecosystem: Environmental > Terrestrial > Soil > Unclassified ... | reverse complement strand
TAAATCCCACCTGCGGGAGCAGGTGGATCGTTCAAGTCCTGCCTATTTCCGTTGAAAACTTGCGAGCGAGGCTGCACTTGAAATATCCCTCAGCTGCCGCTGAGGGGATTCAAAAGACCAATCCTAATCTCTTTGTAGGTCGAACTTGAACTATCCACCAGCTGCCGCAGGTGGGATTTAGGACTTCTCGGGCAAAGCTGCTTTGACTTGCGACGCACTCAATGAAGCCCGCCACTCTGGAGGTTTCTCTACGATGAGCCGTTGCTGATGGACTTGGACCGAATAAAGTGGCGGAGTCGGTAGTTTTGAGGCGCAGCCTCAAATCTCTGAGAAGGCTTTAACGGAAAGGCAGAGCCTTTCGGCGGCAAAGCCCCAGGTCAGTACCGGTAGAGCGCGTTTATCGCTTCAAGCACATCGGCGACTTGCGGCAGAATCGCATCCTCGAGCACGGGTGCGTACGCAACAAAAGTATCGAGCGCAGCGACACGGCGCACCGGAGCATCGAGATACTCAAACAACTCATCAGCGATACGCGCCGCGATTTCGGCGCCGTAGCCAAACGACAAGGAATCTTCGTGAGCAACGATCACTTTGCTCGTCTTCTTCACACTCTTCGCGATCGCCTTCCAATCGTAGGGTTGCAACGTGCGCAAATCAATAACTTCCACGCTAACGCCTTGTTGCTCAGCCTGCTTCGCCGCCACCAGCGACCGCTGCACGAGCGCGCCGTAGGTGATGATGGTCAGGTCTTTTCCTTCACGGACCGTTTTCGCTTTCGCAAACGGAATCATGAAGTCATCCGGCGGATACGCCGATTTGTTGTAAGCCTGCCGGTAGAGATGCTTGTGTTCAAGAAACAGCACCGGGTCATCGCACCGAATCGACGTCCGCAAAAGCCCATTTGCATCGAGCGCGGTTGAGGGATAAACAACGCGAAGCCCGGGAATCTGCGTGAAGGTGGACACACCCGATTGCGAGTGATAAACGGCGCCTCCCTTCAAGTAGCCACCGACCGGGACTCGCATGACCATTGGCGCTTTCCACTCATTTCCTGAGCGCCAGCGCAGCAGCGCCAGCTCATTGCGAATCTGATGCATGGCCGGCCAGATGTAATCGAAGAATTGAATCTCAACCACCGGCTTAAGTCCGCGAGTAGCCATTCCGATCGCGCGACCAACGATGTTCGCCTCCGCCAGCGGCGAGTTAAAGACGCGGGCGCTGCCAAACTTTCGCTGGAGATTAGCTGTCACCTTGAATACGCCGCCCTTACCCTTCACTTTTTCGAGATACTGCTCACGCGAGCAATCGGCGACGTCTTCGCCGAAAACGACGATGCGCGGGTCTCGAGTCATCTCGGTGTGCAGGCAACGATTAATCAAATCGACCATCGTGCCCGGATTGCCGGAAAGGTTGGCGCGCTTTTCATTATCAAAATCTCTCGAAGTCGGATCCACGTCCGGCGAGTAGACAAATTGAAGCGCGGTTTCCGGAGCCGGTTGGGCGCTGGCAAGGGCGCGGTCAGCCGCTTCTGTAACTTCCCGATCGACCTTTTCTTTGATCTGCTGCAATTCGTCCTGGCTGACAAACTCTTCCTGGACCAGGAGCGCGCCAAAAGACTTAATCGGATCGCGTTCCGCGTCACTAACTCGCTCTTCGTCCGATCTATACAAGCGCTCGTCATCAGAAAGTGAGTGCGAGTACGGACGAATAACTTTCGCATGAACGAGAGCTGGGCCTTGGCGCTGCCGGCAGTGATGCGCCGCATTTCGCATCGCGTCGATTGAAGCCAACACGTCCGTGCCGTCGCAGCGCTCGATTCTCAGATTGGGAAAATTCTCGACCAGGCGCGACACGTCTCCGCCCGCAGTCTGTACCTCAATCGGGACGCTAATCGCGTAGCCGTTGTCCTCGACGAGGAAAATCACCGGCAGCTTCAAATTACTGGCTGTATTCAGAGCTTCCCAGAATTCGCCTTCGCTTGAAGTGCCATCACCCAGCGACACGTACACGACTTCGTCATCTCGGAAGTTGAGGACGCGGCCTTTCAGTTCTTCGATTAGTTCGAAACGGTACCCGGCTTCAGCACAGCCGACAGCTTGCAGAATCTGCGTTCCCGTTGGTGATGATTGTGAAACGATATTGAGTTTCTTGTGCCCCCAGTGCGAAGGCATCTGTCGTCCGTGGGAATTCGGATCTTTCTCGGCGGCTACCGCGGACAGCAACATCTCGAGAGGGGTCATTCCCAATTGCAAACACAACGCTCGATCGCGGTAATACGGGTAGAACCAGTCATAACCCGAACGCAACACCATGCCGGCGGCGGCGAGAATAGCTTCGTGCCCGGCGCCGCTGATTTGAAAAAAGATCTTGTTTTGCGCCTTTAGCTGAATCTCTTTGTCATCGAGGGCGCGAGACAAATACATGGTGTGATAGAGATGCAGGAGCTGCTCGCGAGTCAGGCCGTGATAGGCTTCGAGCTCCGCCACGGCGATGCCTGGAGCCGTATCCAAAGGCTCGGGACGCTTCACTAGTTTCAAGATTTTGTTGTCAGTCTTCATAGTCACTCGCTAAGACGCTGCGATACTCTTCGGCCATGCCGGGATGTCCGTGGCTACTCGCAGCCTGAATTCCGCGTTCGTATGTTTGGCGTGCTTCTTCGCGACGGCCCACCTTTTCATAAGCTCGCGCGAGCATGCCGTAAGCATTGCCCTGATCGTCGGCTGCGTCGAGATAACGTATCAATGTGTCGATCATCTCGGCCGTGGCCTCCGCCTTTTCGTATTCCTTGGCTAGTCCGAAAAGCACGGTACTATTCGAAGGATCGCTTTCGAGCATTTGCTTAAAGATATCGATGCGTGATGCAGACATAGTAATCAAACTCGGCTAAGGAAGTTGTCCTGAACGAAAATCTTTCTCATGCGAAAGCGCAACGGGCTTTCGACGATTGTTATGGCCTTCAGTCTTTCAAACCCGCTGACAAACCAAGGCTCTTCGCAGTCGGGTATTTGTGCAAGCCAAGCCGGAGTTTCAAGATTCAGTTCGTCACACAGCGATTCCGCAGTGGCCGCCACTAATGAATCCATACGGGCGTCATTTGTTTCTATGAATGGCTCCTCAATCGCTTGAATTCTTTTGTGATATCGAAAGTCATCGACAAAATTCATCAAATGGATCGCCCACCACTCCGGATCGCCTGCAATCTTCTCTCTTGTTTCTCTAAGCGTAATCATTTCAACTCGGAAAAAACTTCTTCCACTAAGATACGTGACCTGGGCTTAACCTGTTTGTGGGGATAATACCCTTTTACGATATCGAGCACTTCGTCAACCGTGGTCAAATTCAACATCTGGATCAGGAAACGTAGATCTCGAGCATCCATCGTTTCAGATCTGGCGCTTAGTACTTTCATCGCCAGCAGATAATCCGGAGTCGGCACATATACCTTCAAGTGAGAAAGATCCAACAAGACGCGCCGGTCATGGGGTACAAGGAACATCTTGACAGCATAGTTCAGCCAAGCCTTATTCAAACCATGTCGTTCAGCGATCAACCGGCGGCCTTTCTGATGTGACGTACCGGTTCAAAAATCGCATCTACGTCATCTGTGTCGGGTCGCGCATTGTAGGCAAGCGCCATCACCGCGCCGCCATATAAACAAAGCTCCCCTTTGACCTCAATCTCGCGTAACTCTTCGTTAAGCTCCGTCAAATAGCCTTTGATCTCTGAGGGGTTCACTGCTTATAACAATCACTTCCCAATGATTAACTTGGCAATGGTCTGCAGCTGCATATTGGAGGTGCCTTCGTAGATGGCGCCAATTTTTGAATCGCGCCAAAACTTCTCGACCGGATAGTCTTTTACGTAGCCATAACCACCAAAAAGCTCGATCGCTTTCGAGCTGATTCGTTCAGCCGCGCGTGAAGCAAACAACTTCGCGATTGCAGCTTCCTTGACGAAGTTCTGCCCGTTGTCTTTCATGCGCGCCGCGTTGTAGACCAGCAGCCGCGCGGCCTCCAGTTCTGTCGCCATCTCCGCGAGCTGAAATTGAACTGCTTGAAACTGATTGATGGACTTGCCGAACTGTTCCCGCTCGGTGGTGTAGGCGAGCGCCGCGTCGAGAGCACCGCTGGCAATTCCGATCATCTGCGCGCCGATGCCGATGCGACCTTCGTTGAGCGTTTCGATCGAGACTTTATAGCCTTTGCCGATTTCGCCGATCACATTTTCCTTCGGTACTCGGCAGTCTTCAAAAATCAACTCCACCGTGGATGAGGCCCTGATGCCAAGCTTGTTTTCTTTCTTTCCCACAGTAAATCCAGCCGTGCTTCTTTCGACTATGAAAGCAGTGATACCGCGATAGCCGGCTTCAGGATTTACGTTCGCAAAAACGACGAAGATCTCAGCTTCGTTGCCGTTGGTTATCCAGAGTTTTCGTCCATTGATTACGAAGTGATCGCCGTCCTCAACGGCGCGAGTTTGCATCGCGAAAGCATCGGAGCCGGAGCCGGCTTCGCTCAACGCGTAGGCGCCAACTTTTTCCGACGCTAACTGCGGCAAGTACCTCTTCTTTTGATCTTCATTGCCCCATTTTACGAGGGCGTTATTGACCAAAGTATTCTGCACATCCACCAGCACGCCTACCGAGGCATCTACGCGCGAGAGCTCTTCTACCGCGATGATTGCGGTAAAGAAGGTGGCGCCGGCGCCGCCGTATTCCTCCGGAGTTTCGATTCCCATTAATCCGAGGTCGAAGCACTGCTTGATCAAAGTCGGATCGAGCTTGGCGTGCTCTTCCATCGGTTCGACCCGGGGCCGCAGTTCGCCGTCAGCAAATTCACGCACGCTGGCGCGAAACATCTGTTCGTCTTCCGACAGCGTAGTCAAGGGGCGACAGGTTCGTTGTTCGATGGCAGTTTGCATTTGGCTCATCTTCTTAGCTCCAGCAGAACACTGAATTGTATTGTGGTCGACTAAGCATATTAATCAAGGCAAAACAAAAAAGGCAAAAGTAGCCACCCGGGGCAGTGTTACAGTTTCGATTGATACCACCGGCTCGCACGGTGGAGCCTCATGCTGGCAGCTAAGGGAAATCAAAGGCGACGGATCCGGAGATGCCACGGGCTGGCCCCGTGGTAGTTCACGACAGGCTGCTATTTGGTTGTTAGCAGAGCAGCCAACGTGAAACACCACGGTGCCAGCCCGTGGCCTCTTCTGATTTATTATTCGCACTCCCTGTAGCAGCTCTTCGTAATTACCACGGGACGAGCCCGTGGCATATTCAAACTGTACCACTACCCACCGCAGCGTGAGCCGGTGGGGTCTGTGAGCGTTTCAAATTCGCTGCTTGATCGGTTATGTTGTGCCATCCGCGTCCCATTCGCATTGGCCCGTAGAAGGAAAAACAGCCCGATTAATGTCTGCCAATACCGCTAAACCCAGAATCAAGAAGAGGCATAAGGCGATCGGCATCATTTTCATGCTTGCCGGCTTATTGCTTTTTGCCTACATGGTCGAGAAAGCCGGGCCATCATTAATCTTTGCCGGCATTCAACGCCTTGGTTTCGGTTTCATAATCGTCTTTTTGCTCGGCGGCATGCGCCAGGCTGTTCATGCGATTTGCTGGGTCAAGTGTTGCGAGCCCCCCTACAAACTCCGCTTCAGAGATGCTTTCAGAGCTCGCCTGATGGGCGAAGCAGTCGGCAACATCGTTCCGCTCGGTGGACTTTTCAGCGAGGCATCAAAGCCTTTGTTCATCCGCGATCGGATTCCATTAACAGCAGGTATCTCCGCGCTTGCTATCGAAAACGTCTTCTATGCATTGTCGGTGGCGTTATTCATCTCGGCCGGCTCACTCGCCTTGTTGCTGAGCTTTCCGCTGCCGAATGCGCTGCGCTACATCAGCATCAGTGCGCTGGTTGCAATTGCCTTGATTATTCCGATAGGCGCGCTCGTGATTCGGAAGCAACTGCGTTTCATCAGCGGCGCTCTGGGATTCGCCGGCAAGCGCGGGATCGCGCGCGCGAAGATTTCGGATGCGCTGCCACGAGTGCGAACGGTTGAAGATAGAATCTACGGCTTCTACGAGCGCAATCACGCACGCTTCTTCATCATTCTCCTGATTGAGTGTCTGTTTCACGTGGCCGGAGTTTTAGAAGCCTACATCACGCTCTGGTTTATTAGCCACGTGATCGCGCCGACACTGCTGACCGCATTCATCCTGGAATCAGTCAATCGCCTTATCAACGTAATCTTCAAATTCATCCCGCTTCGTATCGGAGTCGATGAAGGCGGCACCGGAAAGGTAGCCAGCCTGCTCGGTTTGACCAACACCACCGGCGTCACGCTCGCCATCGTTAGAAAGGCTCGCGACATTTGCTGGACAGCTATAGGCGTGGCCCTAATTGTGCGGCGCGGGATCTCGCTAAAAGCTGCGGCGGGCCAGAGTGAAGACATTATGGAAGAGCTAACCTCGGACGATGCCCTCGCGGTGTCTGCCAGTGAGTCCGGGTGAAATGACCTACCGATAATCCGTGCAAGCCGACTGATCGACTTTCAGCAACATCGCTAGCGCCAACCTGTAGCCCAAATACACGCTGTTAACATTGACTCGCGAAGCTTGATCTTTTTGCGAATGCAGAATCGTCGACCAATCCTTCGTCAAGCCATGGATCGTCACTGCGGGAATCTTTCGAGAGACAAACGAACTCGAATCGGCGTCAGCGGCATCAACGCTGGCGTGAGCAAAGGGCATCTTCATTTCTTTGGCGGTATTCTCAGCCAATTGAATCATCTTCCTGCTCGAAGTATTGTCGAGAACTTGAGGCGCAGCTAGCCCCAAACTGTCGATATTGATCATCGCGCAGTATTGCTCGACCTGAGTTTTATCAATGGCGTTGGCCATTCCGTGAGAACCAAACAAGCCTTCCTCTTCATTACCAAACGCAACGAACAGCACATTCTTCTTAAGCGGAACGTCTCGCAGTGTGTGATAGATGTGAGCCACTGCGACGATGCCGGTCCAGTTATCGACAGCGCCACAACCGTCGATTACTTTGTCATAGTGAGCGCCAATTACAATCGTTTCGGCAGAAGCCAGGTGTGACGGCTTGCGCACGACCAGGTTTTCGGCTCGTTTGAATTTCTCGACCGTCATATCCTTGTCATCGGCGCCCAACTTTGCGAACAGAGACTTCGCCGCCTCCAGGCGCTCCTTGCCCCAACACGGCACCGATGCAAATTCAGACTTAAGAACTTCAGGTGTGGAGATGCGCGGGCCTTCCGGCTCTTGCGCAGACACTGCAAACAGCGCGAGGAGTAAGAGGATGGCGGCTGGCCAAAACTTAGATTGGATTGAATGCCTTGCGCGCCGCATGCTCGCTTAGTCGTATGAGAGCGCGTTGACCGGATCGAGATTCGAGGCGCGAAGTGCGGGATAGAGCGCTCCCACTGCTCCGCCAAACATGCCAATCAAAGCAGCAGTCAACGCCCATTTCCAGGTGTATTCAAATACGAGCCCGAAAAAGCTCTTGATGAGAAGACCCGCGAGGAAAGAGGCAGCGAAGCCAATGATCAGGCCCATCACGCTAATAACCAGAGCTTCCTTTTCAATGACACTAACGATATAGATGCGTGAAGCCCCAAGAGCCTTAAGTATGCCAATCTCTTTTGTTCGCTCAGTAATGGTCGTGTACATTGCGAGCAAGACCACGAGGATACTAATAATCGCCGCCAGACCAACCAGCGTCCGCAGAAATACTCCCAGCGCGGGAATCGTCGTTTCCACACTCTTGAAAACATCGCGTGTGAATTGAACTTTATTTCCCGGCAGAGCCGTATCGATGCGTTTTGCAAGTTCAGCTTCCTTCAGAGGCTCGCGCACTTTGATCAGGATATAAGTGCACTTGTTGGGAGCCTCGAGAGCGTCCTGCATCGCGGCTAGAGTCATCTTCACTCTCGCTCCGGACTCAGGCGAATAAACTCCGGTCACGCGATATTGCCTCTTACCAAAAAGCTTGACGACACTTCCCGGACTGTAATTGCCATTTTTGGCTTTTATTTCATCGATGACTATTTCATCAAAAGCCTGCGGCGGCCTGCCGCTGATTAGCCGGAGGCCGTTCAGTTTCGAAATCGGCTCCCAGTCAACGCCATCCACTCGCTCGAGTCCAAAGGCCCGGTTGGAATCTGTAAAAATGTAGGCTGCCACCGGAATAGCTTCTGACACTCCATCGATCGCTTTTATGCGTTCCACGTACTCCGTGCTCAGCGAGGGCGTGGAAACCATTAACTGCATTGCGCCCGGACGCGTGAAAAGAATCTCGGCATGAAGGTTCGAGTTGCGACGCTGCAGGTCGTTGGAAAGCCCTGTTGCCAAGCCGGTGAAGAGCATGACGAGACAAACACCCAAAGCAATCCCGGCTACACAAACGACGGTACGGACCGGTCGTTGGCGAATATTGGCAGTAATTAAGCTATCCATGGGGGCTTAGAATAAAGCATTTCCCGCGGGTTCTCTAGCTCCCCGGGAGCGCAGGCATCCCTGCCTGCCTGAACGTATTAAAAAGATCCTTTTAGAAATAACTATTTGCCTCGTTAACTAAGGCAGGCAAGGATGCCTGCGCTCCCAGGAAACTAACGGTTGGCGCTATTTTTCGCTTACTCTTTGCGGCATGAAGCCCAGAATAATTAAGCTAGTTGTACTGAACCTTGTCTTACTCTCCATTTGTGTAGTTGCCTTTGCTCAGCAGCCAACTCCGTCGCGGGTCCACATAACTATCCTCGGAACGACCGACTTACACGGGAATATCCTGCCGAAGGATTACTACACCGAGAAGGCGGACGCGCGCGGGCTGGCAAAGGTAGCAACGATCATCAAGAAAGCGCGAAAGGAAAACCCCAATCTATTGCTGCTGGATTCTGGCGACACGATTCAGGGAACGCCGCTCGAGTTCTATCACAACAAGAAAAACAACCAGCCTCCCGATCCGATGATGCTAATCATGAACTCGCTGCGATACGACGCGATGGCAGTAGGTAATCATGAGTACAATTTTGGACTGCAAGTGTTAGAGAAGGCCCGCCGCGAAGCAAAGTTTCCCTGGTTATCCGCAAACACTTACGACGGCGGGACAAATAAGACGCATTACCAGCCCTACATCGTGAAGGAGATGGGAGGTGTGCGTGTCGGTGTGCTTGGCCTGACAACTCCAGGAATTCCAAACTGGGACAATCCGCAGAATTACGAAGGTTTAGATTTTCACGAACCGCTTCGAGAAGCCCAGAAGTGGGTGCCGATTCTTCGCCGCAAAGAACGTGTCGATCTGGTAGTTATTGCGATGCATATGGGTGTTGAAGAAGATCTCGACACCGGCGTGGTGAATCCCGGTCAGGTTGCGCATGAGAATCAAGCGCTCGCAATCGCGCGACAAGTTCCGGGAGTGGACGTGATCCTGATGGGTCACACTCATCGCGACGTACCTTCACTAATCGTGAATGGCGTTCTGCTGGCGCAAGCGAACTATTGGGGGCGGCATGTCGCTCGAGTTGATTTGTATCTCGACAAGAACCGCGCTACCGGCTGGCGGCTGGCTGCAAAATCTGCGCGCACTATTCCGGTGGACACAGTCGAGCCCGACGAAGAAGTAGTGAAGCTAGCCGAACCTTATGATCGCGAGACCGAGAATTGGCTGGGCAGAGTGATCGGTGAATCAAAAGCTGAGCTAACCGCTCGTGAAGCTCGTTTCCGCGACACCGCCATCCTTGATCTAATCCAGCGCGTACAATTGGAAGCTGGACAGGCTGACGTATCGATGGTGGCGAGTTTCAATCCTCAGGCTCGAATTCCAAAAGGCTCCATCAAGGTTCGAGAAATCTCCGGGCTCTACGTGTACGAGAATACGTTGGTCGTTCTCGAAGTCACCGGGCGTCAGCTAAAAGAGGCATTGGAGCACTCAGCCAAATATTTTCGCGCCTATGAACCGGGCAAATCTCCGGCTGAATTGGTTGATGACAAGATTCCGGCTTACAACTTCGATATTGCTGAAGGCGTGAACTACGACTTGGACATCACCAAGCCCATCGGCCAGCGCATACAGAATTTGACCTTCAAAGGACAACCGGTACAGCCTGAGCAGAAGTTCAAGCTGGCAACCAACAATTATCGAGTTAATGGCGGCGGTGGGTACACAATGTACAAGGAAGCGCGGGTGATTAATCGGTCAAGCGAGCTGATTCGAGATTTGATCATCGAATGGGTCGAGCGCCACCAGACCATTCCGACTGAGCCGACCAATAATTGGCGCATCGTGCAGTGATGGGAGCGCAGGCATCCTTGCCTGCATACTTGAGTGACAATCTATCTTGCGGCAGGCAAGGATGCCTGCGCTCCCAACGTTTCTTTTCGGCTGCCGCCAACCAAATCACGAGGTAACGTGTCTATTGTTATGTTAAAGGACGCCTCCTCTATTCGGGTGAACTCGGTCTTGAATAGCGAAGAACAATTAATCAAGCAAGCGCAGGCCGGGGAAACCGAAGCCTTCTCCGAACTGGCACGCTCCTACGAGCGGCGGATTTATTCGTTGGCTCTTCATCATTGCCGCGATCGGCAGGACGCAGAAGATCTATCCCAGGAAGTTTGGTTGAAAGCTTATTCAGCCTTGTCCGGTTTCAGATTTGAATCAAGCTTCTACACCTGGCTGCGAAGGATAATGATCAATTGTTTTTTGAATCACCGTCGCTCGAAGGCTTCGAAGCTTCGCGAGCAAAGCGACGGTGACGAATATTTCAGCAACGGTCGTGATTTGACGAGCAGTGCGCCGGAAACGACATTGCAGAATCGTTTGGTGATTGAAAGAGTTCGACAGGCATTGGCGGAAGTTACGCCGCAGCAAAGATTGATGTTTCTTTTGAAACATGAGGAAGGCATGACTTACGAGGAGATTTCACGCGAGTTTGGATGCTCGACCGGCGCTGTAAAGAAATCCATATCGCGAACAGTGGCCAAACTGCGTTTGCAACTTGGCGTGAATGACGAGTCCGAAAACTATGTTTCGTGCGCGGCGGGTGGATATTGAGTCAGGAGCAGGTGACATGCACAACTGCAAATCAACCAGAAATAATTTGACCGATCTGGCGCTGCACGAGCTGCCGCCGGATCAACAGAAGCAAATGCTGGCAGAGCTCCAGGAGTGCGCCGCATGTAATGAGGAGTACGTCTCGATACGAGATACATTGATCGTTTCAGGCCAGGCTCTGCGTTCTACACTCCCAGGCACAGAATTCTGGGATGGATATCATGCGCGACTCGCCGCTCGTCTCGAACATCAACCTCAAGTTTCGCCCGCGACTTCGCAAGGGCAAAGCCCGTGGCAGGTGGTTTGGTCAATGGTCACGGCTTCGGTGCGGATTCCCGTTCCGGTATTTGCAGCGATGCTGTTGCTTTTGTTTGGCGTGGGAACTTCCCTCGCCTGGAGCTTGATGAAGAAAACCAACGTTGCAGTCGAGCCGCAAGTGATAACCAGGACTGTAACGGTCTCAGTTCCGGAGGAAAAGATTATTACGCGCGTTGTTTACCGTCCGAGAAATAACTTTCGAGTTCGATCTCGCAGCTCGCAGTTTGATCTTTCGTATCAACCACAGCTGGGAAGCGCGCAGGCGCAAACCGGCCTGGACAGCGCTGAGAAAGCTCCGATTAGTTTGGTTGGATTCAAGCCTACCGAGCAAGTGAAGCTGAAGGTCATGAAGGGCAGCTATAGGGATGAGAAGTAGGATTGCAGAAATGACTGTGGCATCGGCATCCTGCCGATGTGACGTGCTCAAGCGGCAAGTTAGTGGAAATAATTACTTGCGCGGCAGGGCAGCGTTCACGAGCGGGACGCTCGTGCCACGCGCTGTGGCATCGGCATCCTGCCGATGTGACGTGCTCAAGCAGCAAGTTAGTGGAAATAATTACTTGCGCGCCAGGGCAGCGTTCACGAGCGGGACGCTCGTGCCACGCGCTGTGGCATCGGCATCCTGCCGATGTGACGTGCTCAAGCAGCAAGTTAGTGGAAATAATCACTTGCGCGGCAGGGCACCGTTCACGAGCGGGACGCTCGTGCCACGCGCTGTGGCATCGGCATCCTGCCGATGTGACGTGCTCAAGCGGCAAGTTAGTGGAAATAATCACTTGCGCGGCAGGGCAGCGTTCACGAGCGGGACGCTCGTGCCACGCGCTGTGGCATCGGCATCCTGCCGATGTGACGTACCCAAGCAGCAAGTTAGTGGAAATCACTTGCGCCGCAGGGCAGCGTTCACGAGCGGCACGCTCGTGCCACGCGCTGTGGCATCGGCATCCTGCCGATGTGACGTACCCACGCTGCAAGTTAGTGGAAATAATCACTTGCGCGGCGGGGCAGCGTTCACGAGCGGGACGCTCGTGCCACGCGCCGTGGCATCGGCATCCTGCCGATGTGACGTACCCACGCTGCAAGTTAGTGGAAATAATTACTTGCGCGGCAGGGCACCGTTCACGAGCGGGACGCTCGTGCCACGCGCTGTGGCATCGGCATCCTGCCGATGTGACGTGCTCAAGCGGCAAGTTAGTGGAAATAATTACTTGCGCGCCAGGGCATCATTCACGAGCGGGACGCTCGTGCCACGTTTAGTTGTGCTCGTCCTCTTGCTTCTATCAACTTCAACAGGCGTCCGCGCACAGGAACGTGGCCAGCGCCAGCTTGTGGTGCCGCTTGCTGACGGAGGATTCGTAGCGTTCCAGGCAGAAACTGCATTCTCGACGCCAGCCGCAGACAATCAAGCCAGTCGCGCAGTCTTTGAATCGCAAGCACTCGTGGACGAGAAGCAAGTCATCCATCGCGTGCTGGTCGATGCGGATGGGCGGCCTGTCTTTGGCTACGATCTCTCTGTAAATTCCAACTCAACGTCGCGACAGTTCACAGTTTCGGCTCGACCCCTGGATTCGCAATTCGAGCTTCGGCTAATGTCGCGCGCCGGCAACAAGACCGGAGCAGCGAAGATCAACACCTTGCCTCAATCGTCTGATCCTCAAGTGCTCGATGACGGAGATGCGTTTACTTTGGATCTCCTAATCAACACCGATACCGGCGTCAAAATCGTGGATGTTGTTAAGGTCTCGTTCGATCGAGCGAACCTTTGGAACACTAATCCGCGATCACTTCCGCGAGACTTCACTCTCGATGCAGTTCAACTCGCGGTCAAACAGTGGCAGTTGTTGCTCAACAGCAAGCTGGTTGCCAGCAGCAAATCAACTGTGGGCTGCGCGGGCGCGCTGGTTTGGTTTTATGTTCCCGATCATGGCCGGTTCATCTTTTCGCTGGTGCCGCGCGAAGGCTATGAGTTCCAGAAGGTCGGGACAGTAGCCGCCAATAAAATCGAATTCACAGTCGGCGGCGATCATTTCGAGTGGCTTTCCACGTCGTCGATACTGAATGACGGTGGGGCGTGGAATCTCTGGGTCCTCCACGATCCGCAGTATGTGCCGCTGATATCCGAACAGTCGGACAAAGGGAAAGATCCCTGGGACAAACTGGATGCAGCGGTGAAGTCGGTCAAAGAAGACGCCGTGAAACTTCGCAATCAACGACAGACTACTTTTCAGAAGAATGAAGAACAGGAACGGAAAGTGAAGCCCCGCGTTATGGTCGGTGGTGCGGATCGCATTGAAAATTTGTGGCCCAAACAATAGGCAGATGCATAACACTCCTATGAAGCAAATCTTCAAACCCACTACAGCCGCGCTGATCCTATGTGGCCTGGCAAGCTCGACATTGGCCGATATCAGGATCAAGCGCAGAACAACTTTCAAGCGCGGCGGTTTCGATTCAGTGCTTTATCTGAAGGGCAAGCGCCAGCGCGAAGAAATGAATCAGGTCTCGAAAGACGGCAAACAGTTCAGCGTTGCCTACGTCGAGCAATGCGACCGGAAACGTTTCGTTTGGCTCGACCTGCAGAATCGGCGTTATGCCTTGCACACCGGCGGGCTTCCTATGGGCGCGGCGATGGCCTTCAACGAACCGCAGGTCCAGGTTAATCAGGAACTGGTGGACAGAGCTCGCGCGCGGAGCAAAGGCCAACTGCTCGAGACATCCACCGTCACCGACACCGGGGAAAGACGTGAGATGTTCGGCTTCACTGCTCGTCACTTGAAAACCGTCACCATTTGGGAGCCTGAGCCAAAGCATTGTGACGGACCGGAATTGAGACGCGAGATAGATGGCTGGTACATCGACTTGCTTTACGGCATCGATTGTTCACCCGATCTTTCGGGCTCGGTAACACAGGGCTATAGCCTCGAAGGCAAATGTTTTTCTGAGTATCTCTTCAAACGCAATTACTGGCTCGAGCGGAAGCGTCACGGTCCGGCATCACTCGGCTATCCTCTGCTTGAAGTGACTAAATGGACCGGTGATAAGAATTCCGAGAACGTAACCAAAACAGAAGTATTGGAGCTGACAACTGAAGACTTGAGCCCGTCGCTTTTTGAAGTTCCCGACGGATTTGCTCAAGTTCAGATCGAAGAATATCGCCCTTCTTTTCTTGATCGCGTCATGTCATTCCTCGGCCGGCGATGACACCTGATTAAGTTAAGGACCGCAAAGTTTCCCAGACAAGCACCTTTTGGCAATCCCTGCCTTCGTCAATTCGGACGAATCAGGGGACGGGCAAAGTGTGCCCAACGGTTGATGAGTATTTATGCAAGCAGGAATAAGGAGATGTAATGAAACGAGCTGATTTTCTATTGGTGATCGCCATGATTTGCGCTTTGCCATTTGCGGCTTACGCCCAAACCCAGTCCGACGAAGTTCCGCGATACGAGGTGGGCGCTCAGTTTACTTCGATCACCAAGCCTAACTTCGACGGTGGTCGTACAGAGATCGGAGTCGGCGGCAGATTCACGTTTAATTTGAATCGAAGTGTAGCCCTGGAGGCGGTGGGTAATTTCTTTCCGCACAAGTGCTCAGGCTGCGGATCCGCAGGCGATAACAACGGCAACATCACGCAGTTCATGGCTGGCCTAAAAGCCGGCAAGCGATTTCAAAAATGGGGCATCTTCGCCAAAGGCCGGCCCGGACTCGTCAGTTTCAGCCGCGGCGATAGTGGGTACCAAACGACCGGCGGCGGCGGACCTTTTCCTTTCCAGTTCGTACGGAATCGACTTACGAACTTTGCGATGGATGTCGGCGGCGTACTGGAATTCTATCCATCGAAACGCATCGTAACCAGGTTTGATGGCGGCGACACCATCATCAGATATCGCAGCCGGACGACTAACTTCGTTGGCTTCGATCCTGTCGGCGGCTTCGTTTTGTTCCCGTTCAACGCTCCTGCTGAGACTCGACACAATTTTCAATTTTCGGCTGGAGTGGGCTTTCGCTTTTGATTTGAATTCTTAAGCTTGGGAGCGCAGGCAATCATCGGCTGTCAAAAACTTGCCAGGTAAAACCGGCGCCTAAAGCAAGTTGAACTCAGTCGAACTGCCTACCGAGGAGCGCTCCCAAGGTCGCACGGTAGATGATGGAGGATCTCCATCGTCTATCGTGCCGATCAAAATCATAATCCACAGATTTCGCAGATGACACCGATTGCGCTTTTAGTGATTGTGTCATTTGTCGATTCCAACCAACTCAACCTACCAAAGCAAGAAAGATTGAATTAGTTTCTTACTAATCAGTGGAATCTGTGTAATCTGTGGATGATCGGTCTTAAAACCAAAACGACAACCCGGGGGCGTTGGGTTGCCGTTTTGGCTTGATCAGATGCGAGCATCTTGCGGGAGACTCGCATCTTTCTGGGACGACCGGTAACTCGGGTTACTTGACTGCGAGCGTGATCGCAACAGTTTCATAAGTGTGCTGGGCCTTGATAGCGGCGATGCGCGTCAGTTCCTTTTGAATCGCGCGTTCCTGTTTGGACGTCGAAAGCTCGCGGCCTTCCGTGCCCAGCCAAACTTCCGCCAGGAAGTATTGCTGACCGTAGCGATGAAATATCAATCGCGATTGACCGGCTCTACCTTGCGTCGTGGTGGTCAATCGCAAGGCGGCGTTGGCTGAACTCTTGTCACGAATCCGAACAACATCACCACTCAAACTGATAGCGTCCACGGTGTAGTCACCGGACTCCAGCGTCTTATCGCCAACCACGAAATCGAAGGGAACGCTTGCTCTGGCATTTACGGTTTGACCATTGGCTGAAACGACGGCGGTGATCATGGCGAGGGTCATCACGCTGAGGAACATCGTCAGGCCTTTCAAAATCTGCTTTCTCATAACTTCTCCTTCTGCCCTTGAGGCATGGTCGACATCGACCGAAACGGTTAGGCTGAAAGTGACCTTGTTGGGAATCAGCTTTGACCAAATCTCTGGTTCAGCCCTGTTCATCCTTACTACGGTGAACTGTCCTCCTCATTAGCGAGCCTCGTGCCAGAAGGGTTGAAGGTCAGCCTTCGGCCAGAACGGCTGCAAATTCGAGGGAATTGAAGGCAGCGAGGATCGGGACTTTGAGCGCTACTCAAGAATTCCTATCCGATCGGTTAACCTCTTCTATCCGATCGGATAGAGTTTGAAGGTGATAGGGTTTGAAGGTGAGGCTTCCTCCAATGCGGCTTGGCCGCCCGATATGCGGAAAGGCTTTGCCTTTCCGGCGAGTGTTCTGTCTCTAAAGTTCGCAGAATAAATGAGCGCCGTATAGGCGCTCCGCTCTTCAGTCGACGAAATGTCTATAGAACCACGCAATATAGAAACCCTTTTCGCTCCGGAGGAGCGAGATATTCGGTTGGCTAGCAGCACATTACGCTCCTAACGGAGCTAAGGAAGTAACTTTCGCGAACGTGAACTATGAACATTTCGTCCCTCCGGGACTGGAAACCGCAGTTCTATTTGTTGCGTGAACTTTAGAGACAGGACACTAGCAGTCTTAATTATTTCAGGAGAGGAGAGGCTATGCCTCGATCAGATCAGGCGTAGCCTGCCATCACCAATCATTTGGCCGGAAAGGCTGAGCCTTTCCGCACCTCGGACGGCTAAGCCGTTAGGGACTTTGACAGCTGGGATCTAACCTGTCGCTTATCGATCTATTGCTCACGACAATCCAGCAGCGTACACTTCGCTGGCGTTAGCAGAACGTGCGGCGAACTCTGAATTCGGTCAGCCAAACTCCGAAATGGCAAATGAAAAATGGCAAATGACCAATGATAAATGGGCTTCGGTCGCCTCCACCCTAGTCCCCACACCCTTCACCCTAAAACTATGAACCCACGCCTGGCAGCCATCGCCGGAAAGCTAAAAGGAAAAGTCTTCCCGCTTGAGGAGAAACCTGTCGTTATTGGAAGGGAAACTGCCGCCGAAGTCTGTCTCCCGGACTCGGCAGTCTCCCGTCGACATTCGCGAGTCGAATTCAATGAAGGGCGCTTCTGGCTCAATGATCTGCAAAGTCTGAATGGCACGTTCGTCAATGACGTACCCATAAAACAGCGGGCGCTCCAACACGGCGATCGAATCCGCATCGGCGATACGCAATTCCTCTTTCTTTTGCACGAAGGCGATGTTCCCGCCCGAATCAGCCATATTGAATTTGACGATCGCCAATACGTCAGCGGCTCAACCGTTCAAGTGCGGTTCGACGATGCTTTGTATTTGATGGCGCGCGACTTGACCGCCTTAATGAAAGTCAGCACGACCATCAATGCCATCCGCGGTCTGGAAGATCTACAAAAGAAATTTCTCGAGCTTTTATTTGAAGTTGTTCCTGCCGAGCGCGGGGCCATTCTTCTTACCGACCAACTCGGCAACTTCGACGACATGTTTGGGATGGATCGCTATGGCAGTCAGGACGTGACCGTCAAAGTCAGCACTACGATTGCGCGCCAGGTACTTATCGATGGCGTAGCAATGATGACTAACGAGCCTGGCGCAGACTCGCTGCCAATTATTCCCGACAGTTTGCTTGCCGCAGGGACTAACGCTCTCATGTGCGTGCCGCTAAAAATGGTGGACCACGTCCTGGGAATTATTTATCTCTCCACGAATGAGCCGGCGGCAAGATTCGACAATGATCATCTGCAACTAATAAGCGCCATGGCCGGCATAGCCGCCGTGGCAATCGAAAACGCGCGGCACTTTGAACGGCTCGAAACTGAGAACCAACGACTCAGAGCCGACGCGAACATTGAACACAACATGGTCGGCGAGAGTGCGCCGATCCGGCAGGTTCTTTCTTTTATCAACCGGGCTGCGCCGACGGACTCGACGGTATTGATCTACGGTGAAAGCGGCACCGGCAAAGAACTCGCAGCCAGGGCTCTACACCAGAACAGCAAGCGAGCGGAACAGCCTTTTATCGCGGTTAACTGTGCGGCGTTGGCAGAGTCACTGCTTGAGAGCGAACTTTTTGGACACGAAAAAGGCGCGTTTACCGGAGCCCGGGCGCAAAGAAAAGGCCGTGTGGAATTGGCAGATAGCGGCTCGCTGTTTCTCGACGAGATCGGAGAATTGTCGCCGGCCATGCAAGTCAAACTTTTGCGAGTCTTGCAGGAACGTGAGTTTGAAAGGGTTGGGGGTTCTCGCACGATTCGAGTCAACATCAGGCTGATTGCGGCGACCAACAAGAACCTGGAAGCGGCGATCGCCGACGGCACTTTCCGTTCTGACCTTTATTACCGTCTGAACGTCGTCAATATTGAGATGCCCGCGCTCAGGAAGCGACCGGAAGACATTCCTCTGTTAGCGAGTTACTTCGCGGCGAGATACGCCGACAAGTGCAATCGACGAGTTACGGGAATCTCAAAAGATGCGCGAGAGCGATTAACAGCTTATGACTGGCCGGGGAATGTTCGCGAGCTCGAGAATGCGATTGAGCGAGCAGTAGTAATGGGTAATACCGAGTTGATCCTCGCTGAAGACTTACCGGAAGCGGTACTCGAATCGGCACTGACTCCGAACGCTACGGGCGCGAAGTATCACGACGTGGTTGCCGAGACTAAGAAGCAACTAATTCTCAACGCGATGGAGCAGTCGGAAGGCAGCTACACTGAGGCTGCCAAAATACTCGGTGTTCATCCGAATTATCTGCATCGCTTGATAACAAATCTAAACTTGCGCTCGCAAGTGAAAGGTTGAAGTCAGAACCCGGAGCGGTAGCGACGGGGTAAGAGAAAGACATTAGCCACAGATTGCACTGATTGTAGGAACCGCTTTGGCAAACAGCCTAACCCAAGCGCAGACGTCTTATGAAATATTCGGGAGGCCAAAACAATTAAGCAGCAATCAGTGTAATCTGCGTAATCTGTGGCAAAGTCTTTCTCTTACCCCGTCGCTACCGCTCTGACATCGTGTTACAGTCCGCGCGGACTTCTTCCTAGAATACCCTTCGCTTTATCCCTCATCAGCACGCGGTAGGCGGCCACTCGGGAATCAGCAGCGTTGTCGGACCACTGCGATTTCCGGGTCTGTCCCGTGCGGGCATCAGTCTCGATCGACAAACTGTAAGCCTTACGAGCTTCCGGATCGTAAAGAATCATTTTGAGAGTGGGATTGCGGTAGTTATTAATGCCATAGAAAAGAACCTGGTTGCGAGCGTCATCATTCACGCTTACTTTTTCTGCCTCCCAGCGTCTCGCGCGAAAGGTCGAGGTATCCAAACCGCCCCGGTCAGTGATTCGAAAAGTTGAGCCGCGTCGCTCCATCATCAGAAAGTCCGTCTGTCCGGTCCTTACATCTTCTTCAATCGCAAGGATCGCCAGGCCTCGAACCGTTTGAGCGATGATGACGTCGTTTATTTCATCATCGGTCTTCGACAAGACAATATCCCGGGCTTGGTCGAGTGAGAATGAAGCAGGACGCGGCTTGCTAGCCGGAGTCGGCGGAGGGTTCTCGCTCTTCACCTTCGCATTGGCAGTGCTTGTCACACTCGAAGCAGTGGATTGCCTGGTGATATCCGCTAGTCCCTTATCAACCGAGGCTGCCGTCTCAGCAGCTGGTCCCGCATAACCCAAAGCCAACAACAAGGCGCCAAGAATCGAAACCAGGACCAACGGCGCGCCGATCCTGAGCGCCAAACCACGATACGCGTTTGTCGCCGCCAGCGCCGAAGGCAACGGCTCAATATCCGGCTCTTCAGCCACCGGTTGTTTCAAGCTCTTTTCAAGTAGCGATTTTGCGGCGCCTGCAGTTTGCGGCCGGTCTTCCGATCTCTTAGCCAACAAAGTATGAACGGCAAGGCAAAGGGAGCGAGGCACATCCTGCCTGAGCCGTGGTAAGGGTGGCGGCGGCGCCGTAGCCTGCTTGACCAGCACAACCGAAGGCAAAGGATCTATGAATGGCGGCCGGCCGGTTAGCATTTCATAAAGCACGACACCAAGGCTGTACAGATCGCTGCGCGCGCCCACCTTTTGTCCCAGACATTGTTCCGGCGACATGTACCGCGGCGTGCCGATAATTTGCCCGGAGCCCGTGCTCGCATTTGACGCTGTGACATCAGCCGAAGCGAGCACCTTGGCGACGCCGAAGTCCAGCACGCAAACGCCTCGTTCCTTCAACATGATGTTGGCGGGTTTCAGGTCTCGATGAATGATGCCGAGTTGGTGAGCTTCGTCGAGCGCTTCACAAATCTGAATTGCAATCTCAACGGCGCGCTCCGCGCTAAAGCGACCTTCACGTGAGAGCGCCTCGGACAGGGTGACGCCTTCGATGTATTCCATCACGATAAAGTGACGGCCGTCAGGCAAAGTGCCCGCGTCAAAGATTATGGCTGCGTTTGCATGGCGCAGCTTTGCCATCGTGCGGGCCTCGCGCAGGAAGCGCTCCGCCACGTCGGCATCGTTAGCGTACTCAGGCTTGATGATTTTGACTGCGACGGGCCGGTGAAGACCAAGATGGGTCGCGCGGTAAACCGTACCCATACCACCGCTTCCAATCTCGCATTCGACGCGAAACCTGCCGGCGATGAATTGAGGGACATCCATGACGGACCTTCTTTCGGGATAAAGGTCGCCCGAGCTGTCTGGCGAAGGGAGGTCGACGCAGGCGTCTCAGTGCGGCGCGGCTACCAGGGCTTGTTTCGAAAAAGTTTGAATGGGGAGAATCGGCCCTCGTAGACCGAAGCCGCGCCAGTCTAACAGTTTTGTTGGCTTTGAGGAAAGTTTTTGCATGCTGAGATCTCTGATCTGGGATCTGACATCTGGAATCTGGGATCTGGGATCGGTTTACCTGGTTTCTGAGCAAACAACATGCAGATCTCAGACTTAAGATCTCAGATCTCAGACTTTAAGATCTCAATCCTCAGACTTAAGATCTCAAACTTAAGATCTCAATCCCCAGACCTAATTAGTCACATTCGGAATCCAGAAGGTCTGTTCATTTACGACCACAGACTTCAGGCCGTGCTTAGGCAAGTCGCTCTCTTTCAAGCCGAGGAAAGTGAAGTGCGGCAAGTCGCTTAAGACAGTCTGAAACCAACCGTGTTTCGCGAGAATCTGACGCACTCGAGGGTCGAGGAACTCGGAAACATCCAGCGCCAGCATGGCAATGTGCTGCGACGTGCCCGGCGCCGCGATCGAATACAGGATCGACTTGGACAGATCCTTACTGAAATAAATCTCGTTCTTCTCGAGGTCGAGCACCTCCGCTATCTGATCATGAAGCGGCAATGCTTTTAAGCGCGTCGCCTGCTCCTGCGTCAATCTTCCCTGGCCAACCCAGTAGTCGAGCGCCGGCAGAAACCTGGTATCCCAAAGGCGCATGCTGTCTTCATAATTACGGCGCGCGGCTTCGGCGCCCCCGCGCGGCGTGATGTCCAGCCCTTCCTTGATAGCCTCTTTCCGGGCTTTCAACAGTTGCTTCATCGCCTCGGGTTGCAGCTCGATCTCGTCTTCTCCAAATGCCTCAGCTACAAAGCCGGCGTCATCCTGAAACTTCGTTACCTGCTCTTCGCTCGTGAAGACACACACGGGCGGCGTGAGCACTTTCCTGGCTACGAAGATGGCGCCATAGTCTTCCAGGACTCTTTGCGCAACTGAGTCAGAGCCCGGACAAATTGTTTCGATTTTCGTTTTGCGCTTCTTGAGAGTTTTGCGCAATACATCGTAGAAGGACGCTGATTCCTGACTGTTCATTCGCTCCTCGGTTCTACTCGACCCAATTAGCGGGTGGTCGCTACCCGTATTCGCAAGACTACTTGCCCTAATCACGAGCAAAAGAACAATCAAAGTAACAGCCTGACAAAAACCCGATGACGGTCGCATCGGTCGTGGGGAACTGAAAGGCCGCGATAATGAAACCATTTATTGCCGAAATATTAATAAGCGGGCAAGTACGGGTCAAACGTGGTCACCAGTTCGCTCCCACGATTTGAGACCCAACGGCGGGGACAAACCCCGCTAATTGATAACGCGTATTTTGAGCTAAGTTTGGACCACTACTTTATGTTCCAGGCCTTCAAATTTGCGCCTTTGGCGCTCTAAACCAACACCTAACGAGTATACTGAGTAGCCCAAAGGTTGGAACTCTATGAGTCAAATCGATCTTTTGCAGGAAATCCTTACTACCTATCGAAAGCACGGCTGGGTGCTGCGTCGAGTCCTGCTAACCAAAGAATTGGAAAAAACTTTCAGTGAGCGTTCAGCCCTCGCGGATGCCACAGTACAAATCTCGGATATCAATGCTGTATGGTTTTCAAGACCTTCACACGATAAGCGCGAAGCCTGGGAGCTCAGATTCTTATCAGAAGCCCCTTACGCATTGTTCGAAACTTTTGAAGGCGATGAATCAGAGGAACAACGAGAAGAAATGCGTCAGGAAATGGAAGCCCGGATGCGTGAGTATGCTTCGCGATGACCGACTTAGCGCCGGCCCATCTTCACCGGAATAGTCAGTTGTTCTGATCCTCGCATCACAACAACCTCAGCGATTTCGTAGGGAATGGCGCGCCGGATGCGATGACTTAGTTCTTCTTCTGTGCGAATCGGCACTCCAGCGAATTTGATAACGATGTCGCCCTCTTTGAAGCCGGCCATATCTGCCGGCATGCTGCGCTCGACGCTGCCGATTCTCACACCCCGAAGTTTGGAGTTCTCGATTTCAACTTCGTCCCCCACATCAATTCCCATGCGGCCAATACCCTCTGGTCTTTTTGCGAACGCCCTATTCAGTTCGTCCAATTCAGATTTGGATATGGTCGTCAACTTCGTGGTACTTGCCTCGCCATCGCGAATGTAAGCGAGGTCCACAGTCTTGCCGATGGGGGTCTTACCCAGCACCTCCATCATCTCGTCGTCAGTCGTGACTTTTTGGCCATCGAACATGGTGATGATATCGCCACCGACCAAGCCGGCTTTGTCAGCTGGAGAACCGGGCGCTTCAATACTGTCGAAGGTAACTCCACCATCCGTCGTGTCGAACTCGTTGATCCCGAAATAAGATCGCGGCGGAGCCGGCGGCGCTGTAATTCCCGGGAGCGCCCGAATTGGGCGAACCAATTGAGTCACTACACCCGCGGTCAGGAAAAAAACTATCATCGCGAGAAAGATCCAGGTCATGCCGCTCATGCGCTTCTTTCGACGCGAGATTGCCGTCGTAGCAGCTGGAGCCATGTATGCCGGACCCGCGCCAAAACCATTGGCCGCCGGTCCTCCTTGCGCGTTTGAAAACCGGACTGTTTCCGTGTATTCGGCAACTCCCTCGCCCAGCCGAAATCCGCAGTTGCGACAGAAGCGCAAGCTTAGCGGCATAGTCGAGTGGCAGTTTTGACAAGCCGTCGAGCCGAAGGCCGCTTGTTCTTCCATAGGCTGTGGAGCGTTTTGTGACATGGGCGACGATAATCTTTCGATTCAGATATGTCGGAAATTGTATACGCCAGAAGGAGTTTATTGGTTGCATGTGTTTATCTGCAAGGTCTGCCGATGACAAAGTCTCGCAGCAGTTGACGAGGTATGGCTTCGCCTGGCGGGTGGCATGAATAATGCTCACGGATTGTCAGGTACGTGAAGACGGACCTGGCTGCACCGTCAAGACTTGGGCTCAGGCCTTCAATAGACATCAGTCGCAGATAAGTGCAGAATCAATCATTCCCCGGTGAGCATTCCCCGGCGAGCGAAACTCTGATCTCTGGAAGGAAACACGAACACAGTGGAAGTTACCAAGGCCCTCGCGGCACTGCAGCCTCTTTACGGCAAGGACAACATTGAGATCACCACGTCCGATGGGCAGCGTGTTCGAGGTGTGGTAAAAAGTATGAAGACTACACAGGCTTTGACTACGCCAAGCGTGAAAATTGAGTGCCCTAACGGTGAGATCGTGAAGATTCCATTTCCCACCATTATCGAAATCAAGGACCTAAATCCCTCGGAAAAGACGGTTGCCGGAGGCGGCTAACAACAGAGAAGGGGAGCCGCGGGTATCATGACAGAATCTTCAGGCTCTCAAGTGGCAGATCCCCCAACTCTACTGGATAGTCTCGAGGTCGGGAAGGGTAGTTTACTCCCGCCTCAACTCTCACAAGCTTTCGACTCTCTCATAAATTAACCAAGCGTACAGGCGTGAAAGATCCTCAACTAAGCGGGAGTAACTACCTTTCCCGACCCTCAGGCTACCAAGTCGAATGGAGCCGTCGGCTGTTAAGTGCCTAATAACGGTCGTCAACCCCGCCCAGCTCCTTTAACCGTCGCCCACCAGGCTCTGCCCAGTGGTGCTCACCTGCATTTTTCGCGTATATTACGCCCGTCTGATATTTGAGTTACTGAGGGGCTTTAAGAAAGTTGTCCGAAACTATTGAAGAATTTGGTGGAAGAGTTGCGACGGTCTGGTCAGAACTAAGACCCATGACTCGTAAACTTATGCTCCGGGCATTGCAGCCGGCAGCCAATACTCCGCCAACTACCAGCACTCCGTTCGACGCCAGGTCTGACCTTGAACTTAGCAAGTTGCTTACAGCGCTCGATGAAGGGGCAGCTGAAGTCGACGCCTCCACCCTAAAGGAGCAGAAGGTTCGTTTGCGGGCAGTGGCCGATACCTGCGCGGCAGTTTTGCAAGAGAAAACCCAATCAGCCGAAGTATTCGTACAGTTAGTGGCTCGCGCAGAGCACCAGCATGACTACAAACGCATCGACTCGCTGGCGGACGCGCTCAGCCTTCGCTTTGCGCCCAGCGAGATTTGTGAGCTAACTCGTTCGCAAAACACCATCGTGCGTGCCCTCGCCCACGAAGCGCTGACTCAAGTGCCGACCAACGTGCTGATTGGCATTCTTCGCGATCCAATTGATTCGGAGATTGCTCGTGAAGCCCTGCACCGGCAGGCTCGCGAATTTGGCTCGGAGCAAGCCCGTCAGATTATGCAGGTGCTGGATCAGATGGATCTGGATGCTGATGAGGTCTGAAGTAGCGTAGACGTCAGTCTGCGCATACGACCGTTTCGCTTCAACTTGAGTATCCGGACTTGCCGTTACTGTGCGTAAGTTGACTCCATTCAAGCTAACCTGTTAGGAGCTGTGAACAGACGGAATCTGTTCTACGCCGCTGCCTGATTTCCGATCTCGTGCAATTTCTGCACGACCTGTTCAATCAACCAGTTCGGAGTAGAAGCGCCCGCGGTAACGCCCACTCTGCCGGCGCCTTTTAGATCCTGAGGATTAATCTCGGCAGGAGTCTCGATCAAAAAGCTCTTGTGACACTGTTCCTGACACACGGCCAGCAGCTTTACGCTGTTGGAAGAATGCCGACCGCCAATCACGTAGAAAACATCAACTTCGCCAGCCAGCGCCCGAGCGGCATCCTGTCGATCGCGAGTAGCCGAACAAATGGTATTCACGACTTGAGGTTCGGTATCGGACTTTTCTCGAACAGCTTCGGCAACGTCGAGAAATGTTTGCAGCTTAATTGTTGTTTGCGAAACTACGAGAGGCGATTTCAAAGGCGGTAAGGCGGCTACTTCGAGAGCGTCACGCACCACATACGTGTTGTTAGGAGCATAGCCGACTACGCCAATCATTTCCGGATGGTCGGGATTACCGGCAACCACAACATCGCGGCCTTGCTGTGCCGCCCGCTGTGCGAGATGCTGAACTCGCGTCACGAAAGGACAAGTAGCGTCAATGACCTGTGCCGCTCGTTGTTCAAGCTCGCTTTGCACTTGTGGAGTTACACCATGCGCGCGAATAACCGCGACCGTATGCCCGTCGGCTTCGCCCGGCGAGTCGATAGTTGACACACCCTTGCTTCCCAAACGCTCCATTTCCTGGGCATTGTGAATAAGTGGACCGAGCGAGCGAATTGGTCCACCGCCTTCGGCGAGTGCGTCCTCGACCATTTCCACGGCGCGTTCGACGCCGAAACAGAATCCGTATTCGTGCGCTAGAAGAACTTCCATATTTTTGAGTGGCACGGGCGTTCCGCCCGTGTATTTCGCGACACCTTCAACGATGCTCACGGGCGAGACGCCCGTGCCACATCGAAACTAATTCGCGGGTTCAGCCGCGCCAGCCGGCTCTTCGCGTTCGCAACGACGCTGCCATTCCTCGCGCATTTTGTCGCCGCCGGCTACCCGCTCATCGACCCATTCAATTTCCTTATCAACGATATTGCGGACTCCATTCAAGAAACTCTTGTTCAGTTCCCCAAAATCGTGGGCCAGCTGCCGCGGCAGTATTGCGTAAGACAAATCGCCAAAATAGCGAAGCGCGTCACAGACTGCTTTCGCAGCGTTGCAGGCTGCATCTTTTACTTCTTCTTCCATTTGGTACCTCCGATGGAATCGCCAGTCAGGCACAATCCCACTATGAAAGGGATTCTAACATAGCGTTTTACGAGCACACGACCAAAGTCGTTCCCGCTGATTTTACTTGGCACCGGGAGCGCAGGCATCCCGGCCTGCGTGCTCCGCCGCAACGCGAAAGTTGAGAGACACAACCCAACGTCTTTAGTGAGGAAAGATTGGCAGGCAGGGATGCCTGCGCTCCCAGCACTCCAAATTAGCGCACTGGCTCGCGCAGGATTATTTCAGCAGTGGCAGCAGCCGTGTGGGCGGCTTGAGCGTGGACTTTCCTGAGCCCGGCGACCTGCAGCAAAGCCTCGCCAGTTCTGGAAAGCATGCGAAAGAGGTCGCCTTCCTCAGCTCGCGTCTCGTGAACCAGCGTCGACCACTCGACTCCAGCTACCCAGCGCGCTGCTGTAGCCGCCGCTGAAAAGTTCAGATCTGGAGCCGGCTCGACGCCGTGCTTCCATTCTTCGGTTGATACTCTGAACCCGATTTCCTCGAATTTAGAGAGCGTATCCACTACTTCATCGGCTAATTCAAGCTCTCCATAGTCGCGATCTTCATCTGCTGCCAGAGCCGCCATCACGGCTGCGATCCTGATCTTGTCGAGTGAAGCAAACAGCCCTTTTTCCAAAGCCTCGCCAATCAACAACGGCCTGTCGACATGCAGGTCAGCCAGCCAGCTCCCACGTTCGGTGACCTTCTCCGCCTCAAGGTCCAGATAACCAAACTCTGCCAGGACCCGGGCCCGTTGCTCAAAAGGCTCCCACACTTCATTTCGCAGGGCTTCAATCTGCCGCACCGCTCGCTCGTGTGACTCGGCATCCGGCAGCGAGGCCCACAATGCTTCGAGGCAGGTTTTCTTTTGCTCCAAAGGGACCGAGGCTGGAACAATCTCATCAATTTGCCGATCCAGTATTTCAATGGTGTCGCTTTCTTCCAATCTCGCGTCGTGCAGACGAGGCTCAGGAATGATGGAAGCTCGGCCCTGCTCCCTTACTTCATCGAAAAACTCTTCGAGGCGATCTTCATCCTGTGGATAGACTGGCGCGTATACTGGGCCAATTCTTTCGAGCGGGAAAGACGCGCGCCGCCCGTCTTCGCGCAGGCCGATTACCTGGCCGTTGTTTCTTCTCGTCACCAGGACCAGACGTTTTCCGCTTCGGCCGATGCCAACCACTCGCCCTGGTTGAACGACTTTATCAAGCCAGGTTCGCAACAGCTCTGCTCGAGTTTGCGGTTGATGCTGCTGCAATCGATCACGAGCGCTCACTAGCCGTTCGAGACCAAGTGCGACCGATATTGATAGCTCACAATCCGCCGCTCGCAGCGTGCTGGCAATGCGATCTTCACTCTCTCGCTTTTGCTGTTCCAGTTGAGCAATCGCGGCAGCCGACTCCCGGTGGGCAAAACTTTTTCCAGCTATCTCACGCACCGGAGCAAAACTGCCGTATGCATCGAGAAGATTCAGCAGCGTCGTATAGGTGGCCCGAAACTGACTGACAAGTGGATCTGGCGAGGCCTTCAATAATTTCGCAATGGCTTCCGGATCCTGGTGCAGTCCGGGCGCAGCTACTACGAATCCAACATTATCTTTTCCCCTGCGGCCCGCTCGCCCGGTCATCTGCTGCAGTTCGGAGGCGGTCAACATGCGCCAGCCGCTGCCAGTGCGAGCATCAGCGCCAGTCAGCACAACTGTTCTGGCGGGAAAATCGACGCCCGCCGCGACCGTTGCGGTGGCGAAGATCGTATCCAGCAATCCCGCGCTCATCAGCTTTTCAATCACGAGTTTCCAGGCGGGAATGTGACCGGCATGATGAGACGCTACACCGCCGCGAAGAATCGTATTCCAATGGCGATGACCGCGCACTTCAGGATGCTCAGCTAAAAAGCTTCGCATGAATTCGCGTCTGGCTTCGATTCGTTCCGCGTTGGGGTCGCGGCGAGCGAACGCTGCTTCTGACGCAGCCTGATCGCAACGACGTCGCGTTGGCATGAAGACGATCGCGGGCAACAAGTTGTAGAACCCGAGCACTGTCAGCAAAGTCGCTGGCGGCATTTCCGGCATCTTGATCTTCATCGCCGCCGCCCCCTCCAGGGTCGCTGCTCTTGACTGCGCTCGCGTTCTCGTTCACTCATTTGCGCGATCTCTGAATTGAGCCTGCCCGATTCGTTCAGCAGTGGCAATAATCTCTTGTCCGGAAGCAGGAACGCTGAGCGCAACGGCACGGGTCTGGCTCGCGGTCCCGGCACCACACCACAATGAACCCCACGCACTTCTGAAATCCAGGAAGCAAACTCATTTGCGTTTCCTATCGTCGCCGACAGCAGCAACAGTCGGATGCGCGGTGGGGTCAGGATGATCGCTTCTTCCCAAACATGGCCTCGATCCTCGTCAGCCAGGTAATGCGCCTCGTCGAGTACGACCAGGTTGCCACGCACCTCGCTTCCACCTCGCAAAGAATCGAAGAGCTGATTTCGATAGATCTCAGTGGTGCCGATAATCAAGGGCGCGTCCGGATTCTCTTTTCGATCGCCGGTGAGAATGCCGACGTGCTCGCTGCCAAACTCTTCACTGAACTCCTGATACTTCGAGTTAGTGAGAGCTTTTAACGGCGAGGTATACCAGGCTCGTTTTCCCTCGCTGAGCAGACGACGAATTTCTTCTTGTGCAATCCAGGTTTTACCACTTCCCGTCGGCGCCGTGACCAACACGTCCTCGTACTCAAGCGCAGCGAGCGCCTCTAACTGAAAAGGATCCGGTTTGAAAGGCTGAGGTTCGGGCTGACCGATGCCGGTCAGGAGGCGGCGAACATCGCTGCTCTGGGCGAAGCGGCGATGTGGCTCAGCAGTGTCAGCAGTGATTTTGCGCTCGGGTTTTGGTTTTTCGGACCGGGGTCGGCTGTGTTGGCGGTCTTTGCCTCTTCCGGAGCCAGTTCTGTCGCGTCCTCGAGGCATGGCTCATTCTAACCCTGTCACAACGGTTTATTGCTACTTTTGGAGTGCGCCGACCCGTCGGCGCTTTGGTCTTGCTTTGCTTGCTTAGCCTACTCGCAAATACGTTGATGAACGCTCCGGACCAAAGCGGTGACAGGTCCCCGCACTCCAAAGCGTTACAAATTATAGTTAGCTTTGGGACAACTCTGCACAAAGTGCTAACGTATATTCACTGTCTCTCGCAACGGATTATTTGGGAGAGGCGTCTAAGCCCGGGGCAGTATCCCGGCAAATACAACAAATGCCTGAACTTTTTAACAGATTTGAGGTTAATCGAGAGTCGCGCTGGCCGACGCTACTTGGCTTAATTGGCGCGTCGATAGTGTTGCACATATCTCTAGCGGCGACGGTGTTGTTCGTACCAGGGGTCCGGGACGCGTTGAATATCGCAGTCCTCGCGGGTCAAGCCAATTACGTTGATAAAGCCTACAAGCGGACCACCATTGGCGAAGACATTCAGATGGTCGAGGTGCAGAAATTCCGCTATCCCGACGGATACTTCGCGCTCGACCAACCGCTCCCGGCGATGATGCCAACTCCGGATCCAATGGCCCCGAAGATTGTCTCGAGCTACACGCCTCCAAAAACTGACCCATTGGCGTCTCCGAGTCCGAGTCCGGCAATATCGCCAGGCGCTCCGGCAGGCTCAGCAGTCGCGAGCGCGAGTCCTGGAGCAGTGTCGGCTGAAAAAGGTCCGGACGGAAAGGCTTCTCCAGGTCCGGATGACAAAGCGGAGGACGAAGAAGTCTTAGGCGTGCACGAAACCGAATTCAACAAACGGCCGCTAAAAGACTGGTTGGCTCGCGCAAACGAATTGAAGACAAAAGGAACTATCAATTTGGATTCGGTGCTCGAGATGACCATCGACGCAAAACTCAATTCGGAATGCAAACTCGAAGAAGCAAAGGTGGTGCAAAAGGCTGGCGATGCTCAGATGATTGAGGTGGCTAAGGAACTGGCCGCCGCTATTGGCGACAGTCGCATGCTTTTGTTTCTCAGGGATCCGGGGAAAATCCAGAAGGATGAGAAAGGCATTCGCTGCGATCCAATGACGTTGCGTTTTAATGTAAAGCTGGATCAGACGGACTTTATTGCGACCGTAGAAACTGAGGCAGACTCTGCCGAGCGCGCCGCTCAATTGTCGGGCGGTTACAACTGGCTGCTGGCGGGTGGCGCTATCAGCAAGAAGGGCAAGGACGAGGAGGTCATTTTCAAGAACACGAAGGTGACTTCAGAAGGTAAACAGATCGTGGTGCACTTTAAGATCCCTCGCCAGACCGCGAGCGAAATGTTGAAGAAACAGATCGAGACCAAGCCAGCGACTTAGTTGCAGTGCGGTGACCTGTCACCGCTTTGGTCCGCTCCAGTCATCAACGCATTTATGGGCAGGCTAAGCAGGACCAAAGCGCCGACAGGTCGGCGCACTCCAAATGTCGGCTGGTTTGCTGCTCCGTCACGGCTTTATTACAATCAACCACGCGAAAATAACTAAACGGAACGACCAAACGTATTCACTATCAGAATCTGACTTAACAAAATATTTCGGAAAACAATATGAGCTTCGATAAGTTCTTAACAAAAGTATTTGGCAGCAGTAATCAACGCTATCTCAAGTCCATCCAACACGTCGTCGGAGAAGTTAATCAGATCGAGGCGTCGCTCAAGTTGCTCTCAGACGATGAGCTCCGCGCGCGCACGGCGACTTTCAAAGAGCAGGTTCAAAGGGCAGTAGCTAAGGCCGGCAGCAAGGAAGAGCGCAAGCGTCTCGAACAGGAAATTCTGGATGAACTGCTGCCTGAGGCGTTCGCCACCGTCCGCGAGGCGAGTGTGCGCACTACCGGGATGCGGCACTTCGACGTGCAGCTTATCGGCGGACTCGTTCTGCACAAAGGCAAGATTGCCGAGATGCGCACCGGTGAAGGTAAAACGTTGGTGGCGACCTTGCCGGCTTACCTTAACGCACTTACCGGCAGAGGCGTGCATATCGTGACGGTGAACGATTATCTCGCTTCGCGCGACGCTGAGTGGATGGGACAGATCCACCGCTTCCTCGGTCTCGAAGTCGGTTGCATTCAAAACGATATGGACGACTTCGAACGTCAGACAGCTTACGCAGCCGACATCACCTACGGCACCAACAACGAGTTTGGCTTCGACTACCTGCGCGACAACATGAAGTTCGACCTCACGACGTGCGTACAGCGAGATTATTACTACGCCATCGTGGACGAGGTTGACTCCATTCTGATTGACGAAGCACGGACGCCGTTGATCATCTCCGGTCCTTCTGATGAAGCCACCGACAAGTACTACAAAGCTGACGCGATTATTCCGCAACTTAAGCGTGGCGAGGAAACATCGGACGGCAAGAAGACCGGCGAATACCTCGTGGACGAGAAAGCGCACACCGCCGTCTTGACTGAAGAGGGCGTAGACCGCGCCGAGAAGCTGTTGGGCGTCGGCAATCTATACGATCCTTCGAACATGGAATTGCTGCACTGCGTCGAGCAGGCTTTGAAGGCGCATACGCTTTACAGGCTTGATCATCAGTACGTGGTGCAGGACGGCGAAGTGATCATCGTCGATGACTTTACTGGTCGCTTAATGAAAGGGCGCCGTTGGTCTGATGGTCTGCACCAGGCCGTTGAAGCCAAGGAAGGCGTCCGCATCGAAAAGGAAAATCAGACGCTCGCCACCATCACGCTGCAAAATTACTTCCGTCTTTACGAGAAGCTGTCCGGCATGACGGGCACGGCCGAGACCGAGGCTGCCGAGTTTCATTCCACTTACAAGCTCGACGTGGTTGCGGTGCCAACCAACATGCCGATGGTCCGCACGGATTTCTCCGACGTGATCTACCGCACCTTGCCCGAGAAGTGGGACGCCGTCGTCGAAGAAATCAAAGACTGTTATGAGAGAGGCCAGCCCGTTCTGGTCGGTACCGTATCAGTCGAAAACTCGGAGCTAATCGCGCGTCGCCTGGTTCGCGAGAGCGTGCCGCACAACGTTCTGAATGCGAAATACCACGAGCGTGAAGCCGAAATCGTCGCTCAAGCCGGGCGCAAGGGCGCGGTGACTATCGCCACCAACATGGCTGGCCGTGGTACCGATATTTTGCTCGGCGGGAACCCTGATTTCATGGCCCGCGAGTTTCTCAAGACTGACGAGATCGATCCCGACGAAGCCAACGATGAGCAGTGGAACGTCGCTTTCTCGAGAGCCAAGCGTATCGTCGAGGATGAACACAACGAAGTCGTGGAAATCGGCGGACTTCACATCCTCGGCACTGAGCGACACGAATCTCGACGCATCGACAACCAGTTGCGTGGACGCGCGGGTCGCCAGGGCGATCCCGGATCGTCGCGCTTCTTCCTTTCGCTTGAAGATGACTTAATGCGCATCTTCGCCGGCGACAAGGTGAAGGCGCTGATGCAACGCCTGGGAATGGAGAAGGGCGTTGCCATCGAGTCACGCATGGTCTCCAAACGAATTGAGTCGGCACAGAAGTCGGTTGAAGGACGAAACTTCGAATCCCGTAAACACCTGCTCGAGTACGACGACGTCATGAACAAGCAGCGCGAGACGATCTATGGCTTGCGCCGCCAACTCATGGAGCAACCCGATCAGCGCGAATACCTGATTGGCGAAACCGGCGTAGCGCGAGATCTCCTCGCTGACATCACCGTGAAATATCTCAACCCGGATGTCGCGCCTGACGATTGGGATGTTGAGAATTACCAGGTGCAGATTCGGACCATTTATGGCCTGGATACGGATGCTGAGCACATTGATTTTCGCAAAGCGACTTCGGCAGAAATCGAAACAGTGATTTGGGAAAAGCTGCAGAAGCATTACCTCGACAAAGAGCAGCAGATTGGCCCGGAAGCGATGCGTACTTACGAGCGCATCATCATGCTGAACATCATCGACGCTCAGTGGAAAGATCACTTGCTGTCACTCGATCATTTGAAGCAAGGCATCGGGCTCGTGGGTTACGGGCAGAAGGATCCCCTCGTCGAATATAAGAAGCAAAGCTTCGACATGTTTCAGGACATGCTCGATCGCATCGACACCACGACTATTCGTTCGCTATTCAATCTGCAAGTCGTAACCGAGCAACCACCGGAAGCTCTGCGTCAACGCAGGCCTCCCCGTCGTCCCTCGTCATTGACCTTCACGGGTCCAAACCAGGGCGCGGCGCCCGCAGGAGAGGAAGCTGGAAAAGTTAAGACCGTCGTCCGCGATCAACCCAAGGTCGGACGCAACGAGCCCTGCCCCTGCGGTTCTGGCAAGAAGTACAAGAAGTGCCACGGTTCTGGGATGTAAACGGTGCTGCGAGGTAGATCGACAAGGGAAAAAATGCTGCGCCCCATACTTACTCGTTTGTACTTCCTCGCCCTGCTTTCGTGCACGCTGCTGGTCCTGACTCCATGCCGATCAATTCGGGCGCAAGGACCAGGCCACTCTCAGGAGCTAACTACTCAAGAAGGCGTCGCCCTTTACAACAAGGGTAATTTCTTTGAGGCCATCAAAGTCCTCGAGGTGGTTACGAAGAAACACTCAGATGATGCCGAAGCTTGGTACTATCTGGGCCTTGCGTATTTCAAATCAGGACACATAGGTAACTCGCCGAGGGCATTTGAGCACGCTCTCGAACTGCAACCAACCTCTGCCGACGCAAACGCCAAACTGTCGTATGGGCTAATCCTCGGCAATGAGCGAGTCAAGGCGGCGGCCGCGGCCCAACGGGCGATCGAACTGGGCGATCTGAGCGCTGAACCTCATTACGCACTTGCTGAAGTGAAATTCAGAGTATTGGATTACAAAGCCGCTATCGAGGAGGCCGAAAAGGCTCTAAAGATTGATTCCCGTTTTTCAGCAGCGCTGGTTATCAAAAGCCTGGCTCACTACAACCTCAAACAGACGGATGAAGCAGTTGCGGCTTTAGAACAATTATTGATGCTTAACTCGGCCGATTTAGACGCAGAGGTTTGGCGAAATCAGATCAAGCAAATGAGTTCTGGCGTTTTTGTTTCGCGTTCAGCCAATGATTCGCCGGACATGACAGGTAAAGATCCAAACCGTCCAATGACCGGTAAGGAAGTCACCACGAAGGTGCACGTGACATCCAAGCCAGAGCCTCAATATACGGAAGAGGCGCGGCGCGCTGGAGTAGTTGGCACTGTGGCTTTGCGGGCGGTTTTCTCAAGCGACGGCCAGGTCAAAAACATTTTGGTGCGCGAGGCTTTAGGTTATGGGCTTACAAGTGCTGCTGTGAATGCAGCGAAGCGAATCAAATTCACGCCTGCGCAGAAAGACGGCTCCGCTGTTTCTATGTACATACACCTTGAGTACAACTTCCATCTTTACTAGGAGCCTTGTTTCTCCGAGTTTGATTGAGTGAAAGTTAAGGCCTTCAACAATCGGTCGTGCGGCTCGATGGTATTAGTCCGGAGAAAATTAGAGTGTCATTCTTCTTTGATTCGCTAACTTCATGGCTCACCGTGTTGAGAACCTCCTTCTCACTGGCGATCATCCTGGCGATTGCTTGTCAGATCTCAGTAGTGGCTCAACAGCCACAGCCGTCAACAGCCCTTTCAAAGGAACAAGAACTTGGCATCGCGGCTTACAAGAAAGGCGATACAAAAGAAGCCATCAAACAGTTGAATGCGGCCGTCAAGAAGAACAGCTCTGATGGAGAATCGTGGTATTACCTGGGCCTCGCTCGCATACGCGACGATGACTATAAGAATGCCGCTAAAGCTTTCGAGAAGGCAGTCAAGTTGAGCCCGCAACTGTCAAAGGTTCATTCAGGCTGGGCTTACGCGCTACTGCTTTCAGGGAAGATCGCCGACGCTGAGCGAGAAGCCAAACAGTCTATTGGTCTCAATCAAGAGGACGGAAGCGCTCACTATGTTATGGGCGCAGTGCTGCTGCATCAGAGCCGCAATTCCGAAGCTGCATTGGAATCCGAAACCGCTATAAAGCAGACTCCCGGAATGGCGCTCGCCTATTTACTAAAGTCCCAGGCCCTGGTCGGCGTTTATTCAGATCGGTCAGTTGGACCATCACGACCTCCGTTCCCGTTGCGCATGCGGACATCGACTCCCATACCAAGACCAATTACAGAAGACGAACGCATCACTCTACAGAACCGATCCCGGCAGAACCTCCAACTATTGGGTAATGCGGCGACAGCGTTGGAAACATATCTATCGCTTAGCGGCAATGATAAGGAGTCGGAATTGTGGCGTACACAATTGGCTACTCTGAAGATCTACGCGGGCCAAAACGAAAATGACAGCGAGAAGACATATACGATGGCTGAAGTAGCTACCAAGCCAAAGATCCTGGCAAAGCCTGAAGCGATGTACAGCGAAGCAGCTCGTCAAGGCGGTGTAAAGGGGACCGTGATGTTGAGTGTCATTCTCACCGCAGACGGGAAGGCGGATCACATTTTGGTCCTGCGTGGGTTACCCTTGGGATTGACTGAACAGTCCATCGCCGTGGCGAGGAAAATAAAGTTTGTTCCAGGGATGGTCGATGGCAAGCCAGTCTCGACGGTGGTTCATGTGGAATATAACTTTTGGATCTATTCAGGGCCGTAACACAGGACTAATTGAGTACGAACATCAAAAGCCCCAATCCCGTCGTGGCGGCGATAGTTAGCGGCAAGGCGCCGCAGCAGGCACGCTTGGCTGCCGCTCGAGGCATGCTGCCCCTGGGGCAGGCGGACCTCATGGAAGTCCTCATCGCGCTCCGTCACAGCCAGGAGACCGAGATTGCTGAAGCAGCAACAGCAACGCTCGCGTCACAGAGTGAAGAGGATCTGCTGATCGCTGCCAAGTCCGATGATACGCCTCTAACCGTTCTCTCATTCCTGGCAACTGAGCCGCGCATTGGACGCGCCATTCAGGAAGCCACTGTTCTCAATCACAGCACGCCTGATGAGGCGATTGCGGCTTTGTCCCGATTGACAACCGACGGATCGTTGCTCGAATTGATCAGCATCAATCAGCAACGGATGGTTCGGGCTCCGGCAATCCTGGATGCAATTCTGTCGAATAAAGCCCGGACTCCCGATGCGGAGCGACGCGCCCGTGAAACTCGTGAGGAGTTTTTCGAGAAGGAACGTGGCGCGCGTCAAATCGCCGACGAACTTCGGGCGCGAGGAAAAAGTGCGGCTGCGGAGTTTGTTGAAAGCGCGGACCTGTCCTCGAGCAGCAGGCTTACGGCTGACGACCTCTGGCAACTAGCAGAGCACATCGAAGTTGCCGATGCTGAAATCGATGAGTCATGGCTGCCTTCTGAAAGATACGAAGAGCTCGTCATGGAGACTGCCGAGCAACAAATCGCCAACGTTCAACGAGTCATTCAGCACGAGAAGCTCGAGGTCGGTGATCCATCCAGGGAACGCGTCTCGCTGATTCGGAGGATTATGATGATGACTCCGAAGGATCGCTTGAAGATGGCGATGAAGGGCGATCGAGAAGCCCGCGGTATCCTGATTCGAGACGCCAACAAAGTGGTGGCATGCGCCGTCGTCAACAATCCCCGCCTCTCCGAGCAGGAAGTTGAAAATATCGCTTCAATGCGCACGGTTGCTACTGAAGCATTGAGGCTGATTTCTATGAATCGGTCCTGGGCCAGACAGTATCCAATCATTCATAACCTCGCGCGGAACCCCCGCACTCCTATTCCGACAGCTATACAAATACTCCCCCGCATCAGGACCAAAGATCTGCTGAACCTGGCCCAAAACCGCAACGTCCCCGAACAGATTCGCAGACACGCACAACGACTGGGCCAGGCTCGCAGCGGTAACTAGGTTTAGGGTGTCGGGGGTGGGGTGTTGGGTGTAGGAATCGGCTGATTGCTGATTGCTGATTGCTGATTGCTGATTTCAGGAGGACATCATGTTCGACATCATTGGCTGGATAATTTTTGGTTTGGTTGCCGGGCTTCTGGCCCGATTCCTAATGCCGGGAAAAGACCCGGGCGGCTGCATCGTGACCGTGATACTCGGAATCGCGGGAGCCATCGTGGGTGGTTTCGTGGCGCGCATCCTCGGCTTCGCGACTGTTTCAGTTACGTTGGGTGATAGAAATTTTCTGGTCCAACTGGCGTTTGCCGTGCTGGGCGCAATCATCATCCTCGCACTTTATCGAGTGTTTGCCGGCAAGCGCGCATGACAAAGATTAAGGGCGGCCTTGGACTTTGGTCTTAGATCTTTGAGCGTGAGCCGTATTCAACCACAAAGATCCAGGACCAAAGGCCGTTTCCACTTTTTTGAATTGTCACAAAAGTTTTGCGAAAAATGAGTAATTGTTCTTGACGGGTCACAATATTTCCGTATAATTTCCCACAGACCGAGCCAATACAATCAAAGCTTGGCAGTTCTTTTCACTCTCGTGGGATGTCTGAGGGCACTTGAGCGGGTAAAAAGCTGCGGTTCTTGTCTTTATCTTAGGCCGCTTGGAATTATTTCACCCGCATAAACGCACCGCCAAGTACTACGGGATCGGACTTGAGTGACGATTCTCAGTTCCCCATTTTCGCGCCGCCGCGACCTGATTTACCCCCCGACCCTGCCGGACAACTTTTAGCCCCGTCAATCTGTGAAGATTGGCGGGGCGCACTTCTTTTGGAAGACGATCTTTGGTCTTTGTACTTTGATCTTTGTTCGCTTCGTTAGCTTGAACTTTTCGGATAAGAGCGAATGCCTTTTAATCATTCAAGTACAAAGAACAAAGTACCAAGGACTAAGAACATTTTTACATGGCCAGTCCACCGTCGACCTGGATTACCTGGCCGGTGATGTACCGGGCTTCATTGGAAAGCAGGAAACAGGCTATCTGCGCCACCTCGTCCGCTTCCGCGAACCGACCTAATGGAATCATCTCGAGAATCTTGGTTCGATAACTTTCGTCAAGCGTGCCAGACATATCGGTCGCTACCATCCCGAGCGCCAGAGCATTGACTGTAACTTTGCGACTGGCTACTTCTTTCGCCAGTGATTTGGTCAAGCCAATCATTCCGGCTTTAGACGCCGAGTAATTTGATTGACCCGGCATCCCAACCGTGCCGCTGATTGACGAGATGTTGAGGATCGATCCGCCGCCATCCTGTCTCAGCATCACTCGCAAAGCCGCCTTGGCAAAATTCCAAGCGCCTTTCAGATTTGTGTCGATAACTGCGTCCCAATCGTCTTCTTTCATGCGCAGAATCAAAGTGTCTCTGGTGATGCCGGCATTGTTCACGAGGAAATCAATGCGGCCAAAAGCATCCTTGACCTGCTTGACCATCTCAGCCGCTGCTTCAGTATTCGCAACGTCACATTGCGTGGCGAGGGCACGCAAGCCTAAACCTTCAATCTCAGCTTTGAGCGAGTTGGCTGCATCAGCGCTCTGCGCATAGTTGAAAGCGACGTCAGCCCCGCGTCGTGCCAGCTCGAGTGCGATGGCACGACCGATGCCGCGTGTCGCTCCCGTCACGATTGCCGTCCGGCCTGCAAATTGTTTTTCAGTCATGGTGTGATCCTATTAGTCCGAGTCAGGCAATCAAACTTTCAATGAACGCAGGTATTCTAGGAATTCCTCGGCCAGGTCGGGTCGCTTCAAGGCAAACTCCACGGTTGCAATCAGAAACCCGAGCTTATCGCCTGCATCATGGCGCGTGCCCTGAAATCGCACCGCGTAAAACGGCCGCTGCTTCAGCAGCGCTCGCATCGCGTCCGTAATTTGAATCTCGCCGCCCGCTCCCGGAGTCGTGCGTTCGATCTCTGCAAAGATATCCGGCGTTAACACATAGCGCCCGATGATTGCCAGGTCTGAAGGCGCCTCGGAGAACTTCGGCTTTTCGACCATGTCCTTTACTTTGTAGACACCGTCCTCAATCTCATCAACATCGAGAGCGCCAAAACGGGAAATCGCTTCGCCCGCCACCTGCATGGTCCCAATAACGGGCGCTTCATACTCCTCGTACACAGTGATTAGCTGTTTGAGTGCGGGCACTTCGGCATCCACGATGTCATCGCTGAGCATGACTGCGAAAGGCTCGTCGCCAACGAGATCTTTCGCCTGCAAGACAGCGTGGCCCAGGCCAAGCGCCTCGCGTTGCCGGACGTAGCTGACGCGAGCCATGTCGGAGATCGCTCGAATTTCAGCGAGGCTGTCCAGCTTGCCGCGCTCGCGAAGCAAATGTTCAAGCTCGAAAGAAATATCAAAGTGATCTTCAATGGCGCTCTTGTCGCGACCGGTTACGATGATGATGGATTCAATTCCGGAAGCGACTGCCTCCTCGACGACGTACTGGATTAATGGTTTGTCTACGAGCGGCAGCATCTCTTTTGGAGAAGCTTTGGTTGCGGGAAGGAAGCGCGTCCCCAGGCCCGCCGCCGGAAAAACTGCCTTGCGAATTTTCTTCATCTTAAGTTTTTGAGATCTGTGTCCTGAGATCTGTGTTCCGTGTTCTGAGATCTGTGATCTGAGATCTGGATTATCGATTTGAGATCTGTCTTTGCTCTTAATCACCTCAAGCCATAACCCCGTCGCTACCGCTCCAGGTAATGACTCCCCGTTTGCGCATTTGCTGGTTCAATAATAGTCTTGCTCTTGAACGCATTTTTTCTAACACACTCTTAAGGACTACTCCAAATGCTCGATTTGAACTTCGTCCGGGAAAATCTTGACCAGGTGAAAGCGGCCCTCGAGAAGCGAGGTAAGCCCATCTCGGCCCTCGAAGATTTTGCCCAGTCCGACAAGGAACGGCGTCGAGTGATAGCCGAATCCGATGAACTCAACGCCCGGCGCAACACGGCGAGCCGTGAAATCGGCGCCTTGATGAAGGAAGGCAAAAAAGAAGAAGGCGACGCGCGTCGCAAAGAAGTCGGTGAACTAAAAGACCGCATCGCTGAGCTGGACCAGTTGCGCGATCACGCCGAAGCACACATGCGTGAACTGCTCTCAACGCTGCCAAATCTACCACATGAAAGCGTTCCAGTCGGCAAAGATGAATCCGACAATGTCGAAGTCCGTCGTTGGGGGACGAAGCCGGAATTCGATTTTGAACCAAAGGACCATGTTGATATCGGAACCACGCTGGGGATTCTCGATCTCGAACGGGCGAGCAAGATCGCCGCCGCACGTTTTGCGATTCTGAACGGCGCCGGGGCCAGGCTTGAGCGCGCCCTGATTGATTTCATGCTCGACCTGCACACGCGCGAGCATGGGTATCTCGAAACGTTGCCGCCGTTTATCGTCAACAAGGATTCACTTTTCGGCACCGGGCAATTGCCCAAGTTCGAAGAGGACCTGTTCAAACTACGAGACGATCGAGATTTGTACCTCGTGCCGACCGCCGAGGTTCCAGTCACCAATTATCACCGCGACGAAATACTCGACGCTGCTGATTTGCCGAAGAAGTGGGCGGCTTACACTCCGTGTTTCAGATCCGAAGCGGGCAGTTACGGTCGTGACACTCGCGGTGTAATCCGCCAGCATCAATTTGAAAAGGTTGAGCTGGTGAAGTACTCGTTGCCGGAAAATTCCTACGATGAGCTTGAGTCTTTGACTCGAGATGCGGAGACGGTCTTGCAGAAGCTCGGCCTGCATTACCGCGTCGTGACCTTGTCGACCGGCGATCTTGGTTTCAGCAACGCCAAGACGTACGACATTGAAGTGTGGTTGCCGTCGCAGAAGGCGTTTCGCGAGATTTCTTCGTGCTCGAACTACGAGGCTTTTCAAGCGCGGCGCGCGCAGATTCGTTTTCGTCGCGATCGCGGATCAAAACCTGAGTATGTGCATACCTTGAATGGCTCAGGTCTGGCGATTGGACGCACTTGGGTGACAGTGCTCGAGAATTATCAGCAAGCTGACGGTTCGGTGATTGTGCCCGAAGCGCTGCGCCCCTACATGCGTGGGTTGGAGAGGATAACTGGAGCCGCGTAAACCGGGAACCGTGAACCGAAAACAGTCAGCATTGTTATCAACCGATCGGTTCACGATTTCCAGTTCACGGCTTTACTGTTCACGGTGTCCAGTTTCCGGTTCACGGCTTTTACTTCACCCGCAGGTCGTACGGCATTACGAGGGCTGCATCGCCCGACTTCATCTTGTCGAGCATCATGGCATAACGAAAGGCGCGTCGCGCGTCTTCGGGCAATGACGCCAGCACAGCGCGCTGATACTCACGTACCTTCAGAGACTCGGACGCCTCGGTACTGTCCTCGTCGCTCGTGTTCAGCAATTCCTGAAGAAACGTTTGCGGATAAGGGAAGACCACTCGCTGAACACCTTTTTCCTTAGGAATCTTCGCCAGCTCTTTCGCAATCTCCACCGCGCGATCGAGGCCGCCAAACTCGTCAATGAGCCCATTGCTCTTGGCCTGAGCGCCGGTCCAGACGCGACCCTGACCGACTGAGTCAACGTCCGCTGCGGTCTTGTTTCTGCCTCTGGCGACCTTCGGTATGAAATCCTCGTAGTAAGTGGCTTTGATCCATGCTTCGAACTTCGCCCGTTCGGAGTCGCTGAATTTTTCGGTCTCGCGGAACATGCCGGAGTTCTTACCGCGCATGACGTACTCGTTGGAGATTCCCAACCAGTCATACAGACCTTTCATCACCGGCTTGCCGGCGACCACTCCGATTGATCCGGTGACTGTCGAAGGTTCGGCCACAATCTTGTTGGCGCTTGCCGAGATGTAATAACCGCCCGACGCCGCGACATCGCTCATCGACACGACCACCGGCTTCTTCTGTCGAGCTTCGTCAACAGCATGCCAGATGATGTCCGACGCCAGTCCTGAACCACCCGGACTGTCGACTCGCAGAACGATCGCTTTGATTGTTTTGTCGGCCGCTGCATCTCGAACAGCTTTTGACAACGTGTCTGAGCCAATCGACTGATCACCTGACGGGCTATTCTCAGATCTACCGGAGCCGATATCACCCGTTGCGTAGATTACGGCGATCCGTTCTCCCTTATTCAAGCCGAGCGATTGCGCGTCGACCTGGCGATATTCGGAGGCGCGCACCAGATGAAGGTCGTCCGATTCCTTGTAGCCAAGCCGTGCTTTCAATTCCTTGTCAACTTCGTCGCGATAGCTGGCGCCGTCGATCAGGCCGGCGGCTTTCGCCTCTTTGGCGTTGTATGGAGCGTTGTCAATCAACGCTTTCATTTCCTCAACAGACTTTCCTCGAGCCTTGCCAGTCGTTTCAAGGAAGCGATTGTAGAAATCATCGAGCAGCTCGTTGACATACAGACGATGCGCGTCGGTCATCTGCTTTTGCGTGAACATATCCCCGGCGCTCTTGTACTTTCCGATTTGGAAGATATCGGGATAGACGCCGAGCTTATCGAGCGAGCCGCGGAAGAACATCACGTCGGCCGCCAATCCGGTAATGAATAATTCTCCCGGAGGCGCCACGTAAATTTTGTCGCAGGCGGTGGCGATGTAGTATTCCTTGTTCAAGCCATATTCGAGATAGGCGTAAACAGGTTTTCCGGAGGAGCGGAAATCCGTGATCGCGTCACGAATTTCTTCCGACTTGGCCCAGCCGGCGCCGGAGCCATTGATGTCCAGAAGAATTGCCGTAATGCGCTTGTCGACTTTTGCTTTCTTGAACTGCAGTATCAGGCTGCTGAGTGACTGATCCGGGCCGCCAAAGAATTTTCGCAGCGGATCTTCAGGGACGTAATCGGGCAGCGAGCCGGAGACGTTCAACACCAGCACGCTGTTATCGCGTATTGTAGGAGGACTTTGCCTGAGGGCCGCGAACAGCAAAGCTATACCGAGACCTACCACCAGGATCACCGCCACCAGCACGCCAAGAATTATTAGAGCGATTTTTCTTCCACGAGACATTGCCATAGCTATTTCCTAACTAAATTGATTCAAAATAGGTTCCGAGGAGTCGGATTTTTCCGCTTTGTTGAGTACGAGGGCGAGCGTTAAAAGGTTTTGAAGTAGCACGCACTTCAGTCTACGGAAATCGTTCTAAGCAGCGATCAAATTGGGAGCCTCAAAATCGCGACAGGAAGATAGTCCAAAGTGGTACTGAACATGTTACTTGTCCGGCCAACTTGAAGACAGCATCGACTTTCTGTCCATATCGTTGTCCGGAGTGTCTTCAGGCCATTGAGACTTGAAGGCTCCCAAAAGGTTGAGAAATAGGGACGCTAAACACAGACTGAAGTCCGTGCTACTTCACGATCCAGCCGCCGCCGAGGACTTCGTCACCGCGATAGAAGACTGTGGCCTGCCCGGGCGTAATGGCGCGCTGTGGCTCAGCGAACGTGATGCGGGCTCGGCCCTCCGGCAAAGGAACGATCGTGGCTGGAGCTGGCTCGTGACGATAACGCACGCGCACTTCCGCCTGGACCATCTCGTCTGATCCGTGAGCCGCAATCCAATTAACGCCCGCCGCGGTGAAGCCTGCTCGGGTTAACTCTTCAGCCGAACCAACCCTAACTCGATTCCGCGGAGCGTCGATCGAGATTACATACAACGGGCGTTCGGCGGAGATGCCGATTCCGCGACGCTGGCCAATCGTGAATCTATGAATGCCATCGTGCCGGCCGATAACCTCGCCGCTTGAATCGACCAGCTCGCCTTGTCCGGGAATTTCATCACCACGATTCTCCGCCGCGAGGTACCGGTCGATGAAACCCGAGTAATCTCCATCAGGCACAAAGCAGATTTCCTGTGACTCCTTCTTTTCCGCGACCGCGAGGTTCTGACCACGAGCGACCTCGCGCACTTCAGGCTTGGACATTTCACCGAGAGGAAACATCGAGCGTGAAAGTTGTTCCTGCGTTAGCTCCCAAAGAAAGTACGATTGATCCTTCTGAGCATTGCGGCCACGATACAATCGGTAACGATTGGCTGCGACATCATATTCAACGCGAGCGTAATGACCGGTAGCTACTTTCTCGCAGCCAAGACTGAGGGCCAGGCGATCCAACGACGCAAACTTCAGCCGGCTATTACACGATACGCAGGGGATGGGAGTCTCGCCATTCAAATAGCTGGTGATGAACGGCTGGACCACATCCTGCTCAAATTCACGTTCAAGGTTCAGCACATAAAATGGAAAGCCCAGCTCTTCCGCGACTCGACGCGCATCGTAGACGTCATCCAACGAACAACATCTCGAAGGCAGCGGATCACCGTGCTCATCGACGCTAATACCACGTCGCTGGTTCCACAGCTGCATCGTGAAGCCGACCAGCTCGTGTCCCTGCTCCTTCAAAATTGCGGCCGCTGCTGACGAATCCACGCCGCCACTCATTGCTACTGCTATCTTCATTACTGTCAGTTTCGGGTTTCACGTTCAAAGTTTCAAGTTGGGCGCAGGCATACAAAGAGTTTCAGGTTTCAGGTTCAAAGTTTCAAGTTAAGAACTGACCTGCTAAGATTCGAAAACCTTGAACCTGAACTTGAAACTCTTCGTGCCTGCGCTCGACTTGAAACTTTGAACCTGAAACCTGGAACTCGTTTGTTATGCCCGAATTAGCCATTGAAGAACATCGCATTAGCCATGAGCCTTATTACCTCGCAGTCAATCGCGAGGTCGACTTGTTCGAAGCCGCCCATGCTGCTCGTCTTCCGGTGGTCCTCAAAGGACCGACGGGCTGTGGCAAGACCAGATTCGTCGAGCACATGGCCTGGCGGTTGGAACGACCGCTAATCACTGTCGCTTGTCATGAGGATCTTTCCGCCACTGATCTGGTCGGAAGATTTCTGCTCGAGGGTGAGGAGACTGTTTGGCACGATGGACCGTTGACTGCTGCCGTCCGTAATGGCGCGATCTGTTACCTTGACGAAGTAGTCGAAGCTCGGAAAGACACCGTCGTAATCATCCATCCGCTCACCGATCACCGGCGTCGCTTGCCGATTGAAAAGCGCGGCACCATTCTCGACGCGCCTCCCGATTTCATGTTGGTGGTCTCGTACAATCCAGGCTATCAATCAATCCTCAAAGACATGAAGCAGTCGACGCGTCAACGCTTTGTCGCGATTGATTTCGATTATCCGCCGCCGGACATGGAAACAGAGATCGTCGCCCACGAAGGCGGAGTCGATGAAAGCACCGCGCGCGATCTCGTCCTGATTGGTCAGAAGGTCCGTAACCTCCGCGGTCATGGTCTGGAAGAGGGCGTTTCAACTCGACTGCTGATCTACGCGGCGCAACTGATCGCGCTCGGTATTCCTCCTATTACCGCAGCTGAGACAGCGATGTGTTCCCCTATCACCGACGATCGCGAGCTCCAGCGAAGCATTCGAGAGATCATCACGACTGTCATCTAGTTACGCTTTGAAACGTTCACACTGATGGGCAAGTACGATAAACTTTTGTTTCAAATTCTGCGTGGATCAGTGGATTCAAACGTGGGGTTTGATGATTTGCGAGGACTTTTGAAGAGGATGGGCTTTGAAGAGAGATTAAGGGCAGTCATCACATCTTTCGTCAACGAGGAGTCGTAGAGAAGATTAATCTCCAACGCAATGGTAATAAGGCCAAGATTTACCAGGTCCGACAGGTCCGTAGCATTATTCTAAAATACAAGCTGGGAGGCGCTCTCTAGTGCACAAGTACGAAATCATCATTTACTGGAGCAATGAAGATCAAGTCTACATTGCCGAAGTGCCCGAACTACCAGGATGCATGGCTCATGGCAATAGTTATGCATCCGCCCTTAGAAGTGCAAGCGACGCAATCAAGTTGTGGATCGACACCGCAAATGAGTTCGGCGATCCCGTGCCCGAGGCCAAAGGACAACGACTGATGCTTGCCTGAGTTTGAAATCGGTGTCCTCGTCTGCGATGCCCGTGATGTCAACGCTCACTAAAGAAGACATCTACTTCTCAAAGCTGTTTCCCTATCTTGCGAATGCTCTAGTTATGAATATCAAGCTGACCGAACGGTTTCTTAATCTTGAAAGAATTCCTTCCGTGAGTGGTCGAGGTTGAAATTGCCAAAAAGAACGAGACTATCGTGGTTGTACCTATTCCAAAGAAATGACCCTACCTTTGAGATTGGAAGAGAGCCAGTGGATTACGGAATCTCCGCTGCCTCGGAGAGTTTAGATAAGTACTTGTATGATGGTAAATGATGATAACTATGAGAGGAAGCCCGAGGTTGACTTTGTACCAATCGATCAGCACTTCGAAGAATATCTAAACTCAACCAAGAATCCGACTGAGCGTCGTTCACTCCTCGAGTTGACGCGCAGTCTCACCCGACTACCAATCGAAAAGTCCGCCGCGGCTCTCGAGGCTGGCGCTTCCATCGCCGGCATCTCGCTGAGGGCAGCCATCGAATTTCTACGCGCGGCGCCTGCAGCCGCTGAAACATTAGAGGCTGCGGAACTGCGCTCCTGGGGCGAGCTCGGTCGCCGTCTCGCGATGGGTGAAGTGGAGACATCCATTTCTTTTTTCGTGGCTGGCGTCGACCCGTTGAAAGATCTCACGTCCGAGGTTCGACAGTTAATTTTTCAACTTTGCCTGCGACAGATTACGTTGTCAGCCGTCGTCGCTCACGAGACGTTCCAAAAGGCTCCCGAGATAACCAAAGCGATTGGAAGTAATCAGCTCTCAGCCTCAGTTCTTTCGATTGCAGCGGAAATCTCGCGACGGTCGGCAAGGCACAGCGCTGAGTTTTTGCAGGCGACGCCGGCAGTGCTTGATTCGTTGAAAATATTCCGGCAACGCAAGGCGGTCACTGAAAAGGCCCTGAACCTGGCGAATGATTTCGCGGCGCGTGCTGGCGGAATCGCCGCCGATGCCTGGGCTACTTTGTCGAATGCAGTCACGGGATTGAAGTCGCCCGATGCGATCCGGCTGCTGGACGGCACCGGTGAATTTCTCGAGCGAGGCGGCGGCGTTGCTTTGCAGGTGTTGTTATCCGGGAGCGAATTTCTCAGAACCCTCCCCGAGGTTTTCGACGAGTGGATCGAATTGCTGAAACAGGTCGCTGAAAACGGTAACGCGAGCCTCATCGCATTCGTTCGCAGTAGTCCGCGCTTTGTTCGTTCAATCTCAGGTCAGGCTGATCATTCTCAAGCAGTTGCCATCTCCAGTCGTGTCGTTGAGCTCACCCGCGAGATTGCGAAAGTCGATGGCGAAGCCGCGCTCGCTTGTTTCCGATCGAGCGCTTCTGCGCTTCGCAGTGTTTCGATCGATCAATTTGAAGAGTGGGTGCGGCGGGGGCTGGAGCTGAATCACAATGATGTGCGGGCCCGGCGCAGTTACTTTGCGATTGAGACGCGACGAAGCCACGAGACTCTTCATACCGGCGGTAACGGATTGCCGCTCGACTCGGTGCAGCATCTGCTGTTGCTTTACATCGAAGGGTTGACTGGCCGGAATATTGAAATTGCGCCGCTCGCCGCGGTTCCGCTTGAATCGCGCATCGGAGACGGGCGCACGATTTATCTGCCCTCACTGGTAGCTGAGTTCGGAGATGACGAGCTCGACTTTCGACTTTACAAAGTTCTGGCTGCCCATGCCGCCGGACAGATCGAGTTCGGAACCTACGATCGGGACACAACCGAATTGCAGGCCGCTTATCAGGCAATCCGGGAGTTGTATGATCCGCGGACCGCAGATGCGCTCGATGCTTTTTCACTCCCCGATGAGTTCGTGAGTGGCACGCGTGGCACGGGCGGTGGCACGGGCGTCCCGCCCGTGGGTGGCTCCGCCACTCATGCGCAAGATGCGCATGCCACGCCGCCCACCGTCGACTATCGAGCCGTACTCAAACTCTTCCCCATCTCGCATCTCGCCCGGCGTATTTTCGGCACGCTCGAAAACGTTCGCGTCGATCGACGCTTGCGACTTACTTATCGAGGCCTCGCCCGCGATCTCGATCTGATTCGCGAGTACATTCGTCGCAGCCGCCCTCGCATCCTCGACTTGCCCGCCACGATGGCGCCCTTCGAATTGCTATTTCAAGTAACGCTCGGCGGCGGCGCACGCGATGACGCTCGCCAGTACTACGGCCAAATCGTTTCCGAACTGGAAACGATTGTGGCGGATTACCTTGACGGAACCAGCGCCTCGATTGCCGACACCCTGATGGCGACCAGCCGCGTTTACACTCTCTTCAAGTCAGTCGCGCCGGAAGAATCGTCTACTGAAAACAACCCCGACGAAACTGAATCAGACGAAGAAAGCCAGGCCGGTCAGGAGATGCTCCGCCGTGAACGTTCGCAGCGAGCTTCACAGCGTCAGGACGTTCGTGAGTTGTTCAATGCCTGGAACGATCCAAACGCCGAAGGCGATCCGGACGAGATTGACGGCGCCGAAGCCTGGCTCGAGACGGAAACGCCCGAGCAGGAATTGGAAGCTGGCGAAGTCGCATTCAATTACGATGAGTGGGACCGCGAGCTCACCGATCATCGTCTGGGTTGGTGTCGAGTCATCGAAAAGCAGGTCAAACACGGCGACCGCAACTTCGTCGAACAGACTCGCGAACGTCACAAGGGCGTCATCTCGTCGATTCGTCATCAATTTCAGTTGATGAAACCTGAAGATTTGACGAGAGTCTTCAACGAGCTCGATGGCGAAGAGTTCGACTTGAGCGCGGTGGTTGACTATGTGATTGACCGTCGCGCCGCCAGGGCTGGCAGCGGTCATCCATCAGAGCGCCTTTACACCAAGCGCCTGCGGCGCCGACGCGATGTCGCGGTTTCTTTTCTGCTCGATCAATCGTCATCGACTGCGCGGACCATCGGCCGTCATCCCTTGCAGCCGTACACTCATCCGGGACGACGCATTATTGAAATTGAAAAGGAAGGGCTGGTGTTGATGTCGGAAGCGCTCGAAGCTGTTGGCGATGTCTATTCGATCAATGGCTTCACCTCCGAAGGTCGTCGCAACGTAAAGTTTTACGTCGTCAAAGATTTTCAGGAGCATTACTCTGACGAAGTAAAGCGCCGCATCGGAGGCATTACTTATCAGAACAACACGCGGCTGGGTGCGGCTATCAGGCATGCCGCGGCGAGACTTAAGAAACAGAACTCGCGCACTCGGCTATTGATCGTGCTTTCAGATGGAAGGCCTTACGATCATGACTATGGGGACGCGCGATATGCCCGCGAGGACACGCGTGAAGCTTTGCGCCAGGCGAAGAACGCGGGGATTGTTCCGTTCTGTATAACGATCGACCGCGAGTCAGAAGCTGAGCTGAAAGATTTGTATGGAGAGATCGGCTACACGATTATTGACGACGTCTTGTCCCTGCCCGAGCGGCTGCCCGGCATTTACCGCCGTCTGACCACATGAGTAGTGCCGTCAGGTTACTTACAAAGACTTAATCCGCAGATTACGCAGATTCCACCGAGAGGTTTAGTTTGCGGAGAATAGAAAGGTATTTGGGAACGCGCTCGTTTGGGATATCGCTGAATCCTTCAACTCACTGCACACTAAATGAGTTGAATCCCTGCACAGCAGCTACCCGTGAATCAAGCTTCCATCCCCATGCTTTTACATCTGTGCAATCTGCGTAATCTGCGGATAGATCTTTTACCCGCCCGTCAGGCTCACTCGATCTCAAAAATAGCGTCCACCTCAACAGCGACGCCGCGCGGCAGAGAGTTTACCCCCACAGCGGCGCGAGCGTGACGACCACGTTCACCGAAGACCGCGACCATCAGATCCGAAGCACCGTTGACAACTTGAGGCTGATCGGTGAACTCGTCGGTACCATTAACAAAGGCTCCGAGCCTCACGCACCGCACTACTCTCCCAAGATCTCCGTCGCATGCGTGGCGAATCAACCCGAGAATATTTAGCGCGCAAACTCGCGCGGCCTCCTGGCCCTGCTCGATTGAAAACTCGCGACCAAGCTTGCCCACATAAGACAACTGACCGGCCTGCATCGGTATTTGGCCCGAAATGTAAACGAGCTTCCCGCTGATTACGTAGGGAACATAATTCGCTACCGGAATACTTGGTTCGGGAATGGTCAACCCCAGGTTCGCCAACGCCTCTTCAAATTTGTCCATGCTCAGACTCCAAACTCTATCCACAGATTACGCAGATTCCACAGATGTTGGTTGAATCAAAGTTATGTTAACCGCATCCGGCTTACTGAATCAGTGTAATCTGCGTAATCTGTGGATAGTTCCTTCTCGATTTCTATCCAAAATCAACCGCGTCAGACTCCAAACTCTATCCACAGATTATGCAGATTCCACAGATGTTGGTTGAATCAAAGTCATGTTAACCGCATCCGGCTTACTGAATCAGTGTAATCTGCGTAATCTGTGGATAGCTCCTTCTCGATTCCTATCCAAAATCAACCGCGTCAGACTCCAAACCCTATCCACAGATTACGCAGATTCCACAGATGTTGGTTGAATCAAAGTCATGTTAACCGCATCCGGCTTACTGAATCAGTGTAATCTGCGTAATCTGTGGATAGTTCCTTCTCGATTTCTATCCAAAATCAACCGCGCCAGTATTGCCGCCGCAAACCACGACGCCGACTCGCTCGCCAGCTGCAGGCTTGTACCTACCGGAGATCAGCGCAGCAAACGCCGCTGCTCCGCCAGGCTCAGAAGCAACTCTCATTTTCTTCCAAAGTATCCGCTGGGCTTCTTGAATTGCTTCGTCAGTGACGAGCACCGCCTGATCGACATAACGTTGCGCGAACGGGAACATCAGTTCACCGACGCGGCGTGGCGCCAGCGAATCAGCAGCTATGCCACCGGCTTCAGCATCGACCGGACGTCCAGCTTCGAGCGCTTTGTAGAGCGTCGGGGCTTTTTCAGGTTCGACCGATATCAACTTCAACTTATCTCGATACCACGCGGCGACGCCACCGATAAGCCCGCCGCCACCAACGGCAATCAGCAAGGTATCCAGATTTGGTGATTGTCCTTCGAGTTCGCGTCCCAAGGTTCCCTGGCCGAGCAAAGTCTCAACCTGATCGTAAGCATGAATCGCAATCGCGCCTGACTCAGCGACCCAAGCCTCACTGGCTTGAAGCGCATCGGCGTACAGATCGCCCGTGATTACAAGTTCGGCTCCGTATTCCCGCATGCGATCGAGTTTGGCTTTTGGGGTGACGGTGGGAACAAAAATCTTTGCCGGCTGGTTCAGCTTCATAGCCGCGTAGGAGACAGCGGCTCCGTGATTTCCGCCGGACGCAGCGACTACGCCTGCGGCTGGAATATCGCGAGTCAACAAGTTAGTGAAAGCTCCTCGGGCTTTGAATGAGCCCGAGTGTTGCAGCAATTCCAGCTTGAAACTCAGCTGCACATTGCCGAAGCCAAAGTCGTCCCCATTGAGATCAATCACCGGGGTCTTGCGAATGTGTGCCGCAATGAGCTCATGCGTCGCCGCGATTCGCTCGGGCGAGATTAAGGATTCGGTTGGCGCGGATGTCATACACTCGAATCATACGGCCCACCCGCAGTCCCCGCAATTAGGGAAAATTATTTCTTCTCAGGCTAAGCAAAGGTCTTTGGCCTTTATTCTTAGTTCTTTGTAGTTCGTGGCAGTGGTCCTTTCCAACGGGTTTATCGGCAGAATGAAGAGTCAACGGAAAATTCCCTCAACCACAAAGAACAAAGAACCAAGAACAAAGGAAAGAATCAAGGTCAAAGACCCAAGATCTAAAATCTCCTGCTTTCTCAATCTGTGTCATCTGCGAAATCTGTGGCAGGTTCTTGGTTGCCAGGTTGAGCCTTCCCCACCGCCTAAGCTATATTTCATGAGCCAAATGCGGAGGGGTCGCATAATGGTATTGCAGCGGTCTTGAAAACCGCCGGCCGCAAGGCTATGCAGGTTCGACTCCTGTCCCCTCCGCCAGTTTTCTTAACCTCACCGCCATTGCCGACGGAAACATCCGCAGATTACGCAGATTTCACCGATTATGAGCAGGTCTTGGTCTTTAGTCTTAGGTCTCTGATCCTGACCTTGAATCACTCAAGCTCGCCAGCACTCAACGACAAAAAACTAAGGACCAAGAACAAATCTGACTGTCGGACATTTCGCTGGGATTTTTTTGAGCCTGCTACTACACTTTGTGCTCTCACTTAAACGCTAATCTTGCGGAGGCTAACGAGCATGAAGCTGGAGAGGTTGATTCCGATTTTGAATGTGTCGGACTTGCAGGAGAGTTTTGCATGGTTTGAGAAGATTGGATGGACGAAGGGTTGGGAGTGGGGCGAGCCGCCTGACTTTGGGGGCGTGCAAAGCGGTGAATGCGAAATCTTTCTTTGTCAGAATGGACAGGGTTCGCGTGGCGGCGCGATGCCACGACATGTCAAAGACGATGATACTGGTGGGGTTTGGATGAGCTGGTTCCTGGATTCACCGGCTGAGGTTGATGCGGCGTATCAGCGCGCGCTCGAGCAGGGTGTTACCGTGACCAGGCCGCCTCATGATTACGAGTGGGGAGTGCGCGAGTTTCACTTGCGCCACCCGGATGGACACACATTTCGCGTTGGTGCTGGTACTGAGGAAGAGTGAAGATCTATCCGCAGATTACGCCGATTACACAGATGTAAAAGCATGAGGAAAAAGTTCGGTCAATCATCTCGCAACTCGACGGCTTCATGCTCGCCTGTCGAAGCGCCGGGAGTTGTGTGAGGGGATTGATTTGATTTCGAATGGGTGAAATAACTCCACGTGCCGTTATCACTGAATCCCTTCATCCAACTCACCAATCGTGTGAAGCTTTGCAAAGTCGCTCTTACATCTGTGAAATCTGCGAAATCTGCGGATAGGTTTTCGACTCTTTACTGGAGCTTCTTCAAAGCGGCGGCGGCGCTACCATTGCCGGGATTGAGCTCGAGCGACTTTTTGTAGTTTAGAATGGCAAGCTCCTTGTCGCCGTTCCGCAGGTAAGCTTCGCCAAGACTGTCATATGTATTCCACGCATTCGGATAAAACTCCACGTTCAATTTGAACAAGGCTATAGCGTCCGCAAGCTTCTCCCGCGCCACCAGCGTGTAGCCCAATCCATTGAGACGACCTTCCGAAACTATTTCGCTGTCAGGCTCAGCTTTTTTGATGGCTCGATAAGCTTCGATCGCTTCCGCGAGTTTGCCCGCCATTAGCATTTCAAATGGCACCAGTTCATCACTCGAAATAGCTAACGCAGTGTTCGCATCCTTGCCCACGAGTATTCGCAGAGCTTCCGGTCCACTCCGCGAAGGTCCACCATTTCCGTTGGCGCCTGCGCTCGCCGCTCCACTTCCAAACTCGTACTTAATGTTCGCGTCGCGGCGGATGAAGGTTGTCGGCGAAATGGGAAGAAGCTCGAACTGGCGGGCGCCAGTAGGTTGCGCGAAAAGCCGGTTGACCGGATCCTTTTCCGTCGCCCTGGAAAGCGTAATGGTTAACACTTGATCGAGATTGACTCGAAATCTTCCCGTGTAACCTGACAGCTTATCGGCGTCGACGGAAGCTATTTCATACGGCGTTGGTACGAAATCATCCCACTTGTACTCGCGCGCAACTCCGCGCACAACTTCTCGCAAAATGTTTCCGTTGTCAGAATTGGCCATCACCACGACGCCGTAGCCTTTGTCGCGATTGACCAGCATCTCGGCGCGGAAGCCTTCGTCCGCACCGCCGTGACCGAAATAGATCGCCGCGCCATGCTTCTCGACAAAAAAGCCTAGGCCCACATCTTCCAGCACGCCGGTCGTCATTAAGTCGACGGTCTCTTTCTTCAAAACCTTGTTCGACTTTCCCGCCAGGGAAAGCTGCAGCTCAATCGCAAACTTTGCGAGATCCGAAGGCGTGGTCCAAAGCCCGGCGGCTGCCATCTCAGGATAGACGTGAATCTTGCCTGCGACTTCATTTCCGTCAGGTCGATAACCGGTCGCGGCTTTCTTGCGCCAGTCAGCCGGAAGCGGCTGGCTATAAGTGCTGTTAGTCATGTTGAGCGGGCCCAGCACAGTTTCCCTTGCGATATCAGGGTAGGGTTTCTTCTCAATGTCCATGATGGCCAACTGCGCGATGGTTGTGCCTCCACCCGAATAGCGAAACCGCGATCCGGGTTCGAAATCGACTCGCACGGCGGCGGTGTTCGCCGGCGAAGTTCCATCAAGCACCTGCGGCAGAGTTGGCACCTTCTCATCAATTGCGTAGCCGGGAAAACCGTGAACAGTAGTTCCCGCGGTGTGGCTCAGGAGATTGCGCAGACTGACCTTCTTCCTCGCGGTGAATTCATTATCGGGCAGTTTCCAGGAGATGAGTTTGTTGTTGATGTTGTCATCGAGAGCTATCTTTCCCTGCTCGACTTTTTTCATAGCGACGACCGCGTTCACAGACTTGCTGATCGAGCCTGCTTGAAACAGCGTGTCGGTGGTGACGGGTTCGTTGGTTTGAAGATCTTTGACGCCATAGCCTTTTGCCCAATCAATCTTGAAGTCTTTGATAACGGCGATGCTTAGGCCCGGGATTTTGTAAAACTTCATGCGCTCGACGATGTTCCAGGACGGATCTCCCTTCACAAGAATTCCTGGCAGCAATCCCTGCTCGACGTTCTTAATTTGGGTTTCAACTGGAGACTGACCGAAGGAAATTGTCGGCAGCAGGATGAGGGCGATTAGAAGTTTGGAGATCAGGGTTTTCATAGCTTCCTCGAAGATGTTGGATCGATGCCACGGGCTTGCCCCGTGGTAACTCACGTTAGCCGCTAAAAATTGTGATGGCAAAGAAATCGATCCACGGGCTTGTCCCGTGGAGGTGTCACGTTTCATAACGTAGATGACAGCCGCTAGCGTGAACCTCCACCGCGCAAGCCGGTGGCATCAACTCAAACTGCTTAGCAGGCTGGCAGCCCGCAGTACTCTATTGCGTGCTTTTTAGCGGCAACCTCAGCAAATCACCTTTGTATACAACGTAAAGTTTTGAAGAAAGTTCGTCGACCCACATGTTCAAGCTGCCAAAACTTATGTGAGGCACGACCATCACTTGCTGGAGAGTAAAGTCCCTGGTGTTGTAGCGACCTATCCGCGTGTTGCCCTTAGCTTCATCGGCGATCGCGGCCCAGTATTCGTTTGGTTTACCTGTGGGTTGCAGGAAGCGGTTGCCTTCTTCCAGCAATGGCTCGAACTCGCCGGTAACCAAATTAGATTGACCCGTCGCCGCATCGATCAAGTAGTACTCGGGACGATCTGGCCCCGCCCGCTTTGCGCCGGAGTAGATACTTGGGGCACGAGCTACTCGACTCACTAACACTTTTTTGTGCGAAGGCAGATAGACTATTGGCAGGATTTGATCGGCGGTGGGAATGTTAATCCGACTTTCGCGTCCTGTTTGCAGATTGAATCGAGCCAAATGGTTGACGCCTCTTCCCGGACTTTCAGACCTTGCCACCACAACCCACTTTCCATCACCGGTGGGTACTGGTTTTAGATACCAGCCATCCTCGGTGCTGATGCGGACCGGCTTTTGGCCGGCAGACTGACGCCAGAGGCCGTCGTATCCAAATACGATCGAATCCGCGGAGATGAACACGCCCCGGCGTTCAGTCATGTAGGCCCGCAACTCCTCTTCGCTGAGAGGGAACCTTTCTTCATTAACAACAGAAAACCCTTCCGGCAGCGAGGACATTTCCTCAGCGCTCTCGTTTTTCAGAAGTCTCCAGGAGTAGCGAGCTCTTTGATCGGCGCGTTCCTGGAGCATGTATTCAAGAACTGCATCCTCACTTCCCTCGTCCTCTTCTTCTTCATCCGTTTGCAGCGTCTCCTTGTTATCTTCCTCAGGAGTTTCCGCGCGTCTCACTTGAAGTCGAACTTCAGCGCCTTTCTGCCAAACGTCCTCAACGATCTGTTTTTCGTCGCGGTATAAAACTTCGATCCCCTTGATATCATTTTCAAACTTGTAATGAGTCTTGAGGTTTTCGCCTCGGCCCAGCTTGTTGAAACTCTCGATCACTTCGAGCCAGTTATCGAAACCTCCCATGCAGAAAACACGCCGCCCCTTCTCTCGGGTAAGCATCAGAAACTCTGACGTGATGCATTGGTGATGGCACACGCTAATCTGCACTCCAAGCTCCATCAGCTCGTGGCTCCGGACGAATTCTCTGAAGGTTGAAAGCTCTTCTTTGGTGATGGTGCGCTCCGTATAGCGGCTTGAATCCTTTGCATTAGTGAAAACGGCCCGGTCCGGATAAACCCGCACGATCGAGCGCGACTCATCATAGACTCCAAACAACACATAGGTTTCTACAGGCGAGTCTTCCTTTCCAAATTCAGCACGCAACTCCTTTTCTGACTTGTCCAGGAATTCGGCTTTCTGACCGAGGAAGTCGAACTGTTCACGCCAGCCCGTAATGAAAGATTCGCGCGGATGAAGCTTCCACAAAGCCTCGCGCGCTTCTTTGCTGTCTTCGGTGAGTAAGTAACGTTCGGCAGCGGCAGCTACCAAAGCATCTTTACTCTTTAGCAGCGGTATGACCTCGCCCGTCGGAAGGTTCGTGCGCGTGAGTCGCGCGCCCAACAGCACCGCAGCCTGGGCCGCCGGCTTTTCGGATCCCAGCAGATTGACACTTAGGTCGATGTCTTCGAGAAGCACGGCGCCAATTCCCTGCGCGACACCTTCGATGTTAACGAGACCCAGCAGGTCATCTTTCAGATTTTCGCGCAGTTGCGATCGTCGCTCCAAAATATTAACAATTGTCTTGGCGTCAGCATTGCCGGTTGCAAGTCTTTGAATCAAGTCCCGATCTACTTGCGAGCCTCGCAAGGCGTGAATAATGCGAAGCAGCGAATCTGCCAGTGCAGGGTTCGACTTTTTGAGCTCATCGACGCGACTTAATACTGCGCGCACGACCGATTCGCTGGCGTTTCCTTCTTGCGAAAGAAATTCTCCAATGCTCACCGGAAGCGGGGGTGGTTCATCTGATGCATAGATTCCTTCTCGGCCGCCCGGGCCCATCAGTCGTTCCGCAAGAGCCTCCATTCCCTCAACCTGCTCAGCCTCGGGCACGCCGCCACAGGCAATCAAGCCTTTTATCAAAAGTTGGCGAAAGTAAAAGGTCTTCTCAGCTGCCAGCGCTTTCTTTAGCACCGGCACCGCGCGGGGGTCTTTGAATTGCGCCAACATTTGGGCGGCAAATGCGCGGTTCATAGGCGACTCAGCATCCGTCGAAACGATATTGATCAAACCGGGTACGCTTTCGGGCAGGTCCACGTCAACCAAACGTTGAATCAATCGTAGCCTGCGGTCTTGTTCATCTTTGGCCCACGCCGGATCTGATAGCCATGGAAGTAGAGGTTTTATTGCGGCCTTGCGATGCTCGACATCCTCGATACTCAAGAGACAACTTGCGGCTGCTGTCCGCGCCGTCAGATCTTTACTCTCAACCAACTTTGCGAGCTGTGGAATCCACTTCTCGGGATCTTCGTTCGCCAGCGTTACGAGGGGTGAGCTGTTTCCATTTGTTTCCGGGAGATCTATGAGCGTCCCATCCTGAAACTGCGACAAATACCACTCGTCTCGACCCGGCCAGTCAGAATCCGCCAGGGCGTCGAGCGCAGTGAGTCGAGCTCGTCCTGGCGCTGCGCGATCGGCGGCGATTGCTCTCAACTGGGTCCGGTAACCCTCTTCATTACTACTGTCTTTTTCATGTGCTGCATGAAAATAAAATAGCGAAATGGCGAGGGCGGCGGCGCGCGGTTGACCAGAACTCGCAAGTCGTTTCAACAAAGGTTCGGCGCTGCTCCAATCAACCCGGGCAAGCGCCGTAACTGCTTCCGCTGATCTCACGGAACCGGATTTTTCAAAATCTTTCGCCTTGTTCGCTCTGGCGATCAACTCACTAAGGAAATACTTACTGTTGAGCACCAGCCATTCTCGAGTCTCCTGGCGCCAGCCCTCTTCCGGTGCTGTTGCGGCTCGATCAAAAAGTTCTTTTACCCGCCTGGCATTTGTTTCGTTTACTGAAAGCACACGCAGATAGCCGGGTAAGATTTCGAGATTATCCGCACACGCTTCGAGAAGCCGGCGCTGGACAACTTCGGATGGTTCGAAATGCTTGTCATGGGCCGCCCACTGCAGCCAAAACGCCTGCAAGTCCTCGAGCTGGGCATCGTCGGGCGGCACTTTGTTCTTCTCAAAAAACTCCGGAGGTCTTTCGACATCTGCCTTTCCCTCGCTTTTTGGGAAGGGCGCGGGTACTGCGAGAAGTTCTCGCAGCAATCCTGCAGAATCTTTTGCGTTTTGCGCTTGTGCAGGCGTTGGCAGACTCCAAGCCAGACACAAGAGAGCTAGAAATAGAGGGTGAGTAATTCGCCGCATAAGAACCTCGAGCGGGCTATAGACTCCAAAACCATACTGCAGATGCGGATAAAAATACTATCTTTTGATGCTCTGAAAGAAGGAAAGTTCCCCGACGCATGGCGATTTACTAAGACCCCATCAGTGTTGAGTTGAGCGCCAAATGCGCGACTTGAGACTAGTTCATTTGACTCAACCAGGGATTCCTGGTTATTAGAGCCATGGATAACAAAGGTTGAGTTGCGGTGCAGGAGATGAAATGAGACATCTATTGCTAATCGTAATGTTGGCCGGCTGCTGCCTCGGCACCGCGACCGATGCAGCCGAGGTAACTTTCACCGACTCGCCTTTTACAGACTTGCTAGGCTTCACCCAACCATTCTCAGGCGCCGGCAATGTTCTTGAGTCACCTGATGATCTCAAAGATCCAAAACACCTCGCGGAGCGGTGGGCCAGGCTTTGGAGTGAAAAGAAGCTTGATGGTGTGGTGGAAATGTACTCAACGGATGCTGTTTTTCTTACCGGCCAAGGCGCGCGTATCACCGGCAAAGATGCAATTCGCGCTTTGCTCAAGACGGCGTTCGACGCTATCAATCCTGATCTGAAAGTGCGCAGTATCCTCACGGAACAATCGGGCAATCTCGCCTATGACAGCGGTGAATACAGCGAGACCCTCACGCCAGTAGCCGGCGGGGCTAAACGAGAAGGCAAGGGGAACTATGTAATGATTCTCAAGCGCCAGCGTGACGGCAATTGGCTAATTGTTCAGCATGTGTGGACCGACGTTCCCGCGGAACCTGCGCAGTAAGAAAGCAATGGTTGGATAATTTGCGGTGACCTGTCGCCGCTTTCGCCCGCGGGACAACTTGCTGCGACAGGTCGCAGCGACCAAAGCGCCGACAGGTCGGCGCACTCCAAATCAGGGCACTACCGGATTAGCTCTCCATTAGACCAGACCTGCAGACAGGGATTATCATAAAGACCAGGTAATTTCCCCTAAACTCAATTCGGGAGTCTATGTTCACATGAGCGGGCTCAGCTTCATGTTGACGCAATCGTTTGCACCGGTGCTGTTGCTTTCCCTCGGTGATGTGTTGAAGCGCGTTTGGTCAGACTACCTGAATCATAGGTTTCAGATCGGAAACATTGAAGTCTCCGCCACCACTCTGGTCGAGGCAATCCTAATCTTCACAGTCGCCGTCCTGGCATCGCGGGCTATTAGCCGCTTAATCGAACGACGTATAGCTGACCGCCATTACATCGACGCCGGGCTTCGTTACACGGTAGTGCGTCTGATTCACTACTTGATTCTGGTGCTGGGAGTTTTGTTTGCGCTCAAGATCGGGTTCAGTCTTGATCTGACTTCGATTGCGGTTCTTTTCACCGCGCTGTCGGTTGGCATTGGTTTTGGTTTGCAATACATCGCGTCAGACATTGCCTCAGGTTTTATTCTTTTGTTTGAGCGCCCAATCCGAGTCGGAGACCGCGTCACAATTGGCGACGACGAAGGCGACATTCACAGCATCAACCTCCGCACCACAGTCGTCATGACCAACGATCGCATCGCCGTGATCGTACCCAACTCCGCCCTGGTACGAGACCGCGTGGTCAACTGGTCGTACGGCGATCCACGCGCTCGCCTGGCCATTCCGGTCAGCGTCTCAACCAAATCTGATGTCGAGCTGGTGACAAAAACACTCGAGCGCGCGGCTGAAGAAGTGAGCGACATCCTGACTCAGCCGCAGCCGAAGGTTCAGTTTCTAAAGTTTGGAGACTCGTCTCTGGATTTTCGATTGCTGGTTTGGACCAACAAGCCTCGCGCGCATGTGCAGATCAAGAGCGACGTGAATTACCGAATTGAAAAATTGTTTCGTGAGGCAGGTATTCAGATTTCCTCGCCGCAAGTTGATATCCGTGTGATTGACGGCGAGCTGCGCGTGGATGGGAACGTCGACCGACTTCCACGAACTGAAGTCGACGCTGAGTAACAACTGCGTAACAAGTACTGCAGGCTGCCAGCCTGCAGCACGAGCGTGAAGGGCATTCAAGGTTACTAGCCCTTTTCCATTTACCAGTTCTCATTCTCCATTTTGTTTCGACTTCGACTTAGTTTGACGAAGCGTCGTTTCGGTTACAACAGAAATGGAAAATGAAAACTGGCAAGGGCGAAAACGAGCAACAGGCTGGCAGCCTGTTGTACATCATTCGTAGCGAAGCGCGACGAGAGGATCAACCCTCGTAGCTCGTCTGGCCGGAATGTAGCAGGCAATCAGCGATACCAACCCCAGCAACACTACGATCACGCCAAAAGTCATCGGGTCGGTAGCCTTCACATCGAAGAGCAAACCTGAAACAAGTCGCGTCAGTGCCATCGCTCCGGCGAGACCTATCGCGATCCCGATCACTGTCAGTATCAAGCCTTGTCGCAAGATGAGTCGAAGCACGCGGTTCGGCTCCGCGCCCAATGCCATTCGCAAGCCAATCTCGTGCGTTCGCAGTGTCACCGAGTAATTCATCACGCCAAAGATTCCCACCGATGCCAGCAGCGTCGCCAATATCGCGAACAACGCCAGCAGCAAGGTGTTGAAGCGCGCCCGACTGCGAGTCTCTGACATGACCTGATTCATGGTGCGGATATCGGCCACTGGTTGATCGGTATCGATGGCTCGAATTTCGCGCTGCACCGCAGCTGCAATCGAGGTCGGCTCGTTGCTGGTGCGGATAACGATTGTCATGAACTCGTAAGTGAGCTCCGGATGCGGAAAGTAAACCATCGGCTCCGGCTTATCGATCAAGCTGTCGTACCTGACGTCGCCCACGATCCCAATAATCTCGGTCGGATGAGCACTATCGAACATCGCCACGTCGATGCGCTTGCCGATTGGATCCTCACCAGGAAAATTCTTCTCAGCCATGGCCTGATTGATGAGCACTACATGTTTCGCTTCCGTATCTTCCGCCTCGGAAAAATTACGACCTCGCAGTAACGGAATGCCCATCGCCGAAAAATAGCCGGAATCAGTCACGCGCACGTTGGTCCCTGGTCCACGGCCCGGCGGAGAGGGCGGTCGGCCTTCAACCTTAAAACCAGTCGAAGATCCGAGCCCGCCGTACAAGGGCAAATAATTCACGATGCCGACGGCCTTTACTCCGGGCAGGTTCCGTATCCGCTCATTCGCCTGGCGGAAGAACGAGATAACCTGCGGATCTTCTCGATACTTCGTCGAAGAAAGCGGCACTACCATGGTCAAAATGTTGTCGATATCAAAGCCTGTGTCGATCTGTTGGAGCCGAACGAAACTCTTGACGAGCAGTCCGGCGCTCGACAAAAGCACGAGCGCAAGCGCTATTTCCGCAACCACGAAGGCGCCACGAAGGCGCCGGCTACGTGAGCTTTGACTGCTGCTACCCTTGCCACCCTCTTTCAAAGCATCATTGAGATTGATCCGAGCGGCCTCAAGCGCCGGCGCAATACCGAAGATGATGCCGGTGACGACTGAGATCCCGAGCGTCCATCCCAGCACGGTTAGATTGATGCCCACACCTTGAAGACTGACGAGGTCCCGCGGACTGATGGCAATCAACGCTTTTATCCCGAGCCATGCCAACGCCAGGCCGAGGGCGCTGCCGAACAGTGCCAGCAATAAGCTCTCAGTCAATAACTGCCTTACGATTCGGAAACGATGAGCTCCCAGCGCAGTTCGCAAGGCAATCTCTTTTTCCCGGTCTGCTGCCCGAGCAAGCATCAGGTTCGCTACATTTGCGCAAGCAATCAGCAGCACAAATCCGACTGCGCCAAGCAGTATCAGCAAAGCCGAGCGCGCATTGCCGACTAGCTGCTCGCGCAGCGGAATAACTTCAGCGCTGTAACCATTGTTGAATTCCGGAGACTCCTCGGCTAAATGAGTTTCGATGACCTTGATGTCACTTTCCGCCTGGGCCATCGACACACCGGGCTTCAGCTTGGCCACCACCGAAAGAAAGCGGCCTCGAAGAGAAGGACCTGAAGACGGCATCGATAACACCGTCCAAATGTCCGGAGCTTTGCCCGTGCCTGAACGTTTCTTGATATGCCATTGAAAATCCGCGGGCATGACGCCGACCACGTTGAAGGGCGAGCCGTGAAGCTTAATCGTCTTTCCAACAACTCCGGGATCGCCTCCAAAGCGTCGTTGCCAGAGTCCATAACTCAACAAAGCTACCTGGCCCTGATGAGGGTCAGCTTCTGCTTGAGTGAAAACTCGACCGACAATCGGTTGAATGCCAAGAATCTGAAAAAGCTCAGGAGTTGCAAATTGGACCGGGACTTCTTCGGGCGCACCGTCGCCGGTGAGATTGAGGCGCTGGTCTGAGAATGCAGCCATCGCCTCGAAGCTTTGGTTTCGCTCGCGCCAGGTTCGAAAGTTACCGCGTGAAGTTGTGTTCTCGTGTCGCCCACTCGGGGTTACTTCCCATACCATCATGATGCGGTCGGGATCAGAATAAGGAAGTCGTCGTAGGAGAAGCTCATTGACTACTGAAAAGATTGCTGTGTTGGCGCCAATGCCGAGCGCCAGAGTAACAACCGCAATCGTGGTGAAGCCTTTGTGCTTGAGAAGCACGCGCACGCCGTAACGAACATCCTGCCAGAGCGTTTCCAGCATCCCTCCGCCTCTGACTCCGTATGCTGCGTCGCGCAAGCTGGGGAAATTGCCAAAACTTTTTTGAGCCGCCCGAGCTGCGTCGGAGGACGACATGCCTTTTGATATGTTCGCGTCTCTCTCCAAGTCAAGATGGAGGCGCATCTCTTCGTCGATCTCGTCGATGACGGTCTCACGGTGAAACAACGCGCGCAGCCGCTCGCGAAAAACGTTCAATAAGTTCATTTCGGTGATTCCTTACGTTGCCTGCCGAACCCTGGTGATGGCTATCACCAGTAATTCCCAGCCAGCTTCTTCAGCTTCGAGATGACCCTGGCCGGCGTTTGTGAGCGAGTAGAACTTGGCGCGGCGGCCCGTCTCATGGACGTCCCAGCGTGACGAGACCCAGCCCTTCTGCTCGATGCGATACAGGGCTGGATAAAGCGAGCCCTGCTCGACGCGGAGCATTTCGCCGGACAACTGATGAATGCGCTGGATGATGCCGTAGCCGTGTAACGGTCCCAGGGAGACCGCCTTGAGGATGAGCATGTCCAACGTGCCTTGTAGCAAATCAGCTCGTTCTTTCACCAATTCCTTACCTCGCGGAGCAACGTATACCTAGAATGCCAAAGCATCCTACGAACCTGATGCCTAGATTGTCAAGGTAATGTTCTGGAGGTATCTGACGGGTGGCGGGTGATCTGAGATCTGAAATCTGAGATCTGGAACCCGCCGGACTTTTTAGACCCCAGTCAATCAATCTCAGATCTCAAATCCCAGATCCCAGATCCCAGATCCCAGATCCCAGATCTCAGATCTCAGATCTCAGATCTCAGATCTCAGATCTCAGATCTCAGATCCGATTCAAAAGTAATTGTTTTGTAATCCGTATTGCGCGAGCACGGCGCCTGAGGTTACGCTAGCCCGACTGAGTGGCTGTTCATTCATTCTCGGAACAACATACTTTGTTCCTGGTCCTTTGTTCTTTGCCCATGTGAGATTGGAAACGCACAAGTGCCGCCACGGTCAACTACAAAGAACTAAGTACAAAGAACCAAGAACACATTTTTATGCGTACTGCTCGTTCATTACCTTCGATGCGTCCCGCCGTCACCGACAAACGCGGCGCCATTCTTCGCGCTGCCATTCGAGTCTTCGCCCATAACGGCTACTTCAATTCCAAAGTCGCCGACATTGCCCGCGAAGCCGGAGTCGCTGATGGCACTGTTTATCTCTACTTCAAAAGTAAAGAAGAAATCCTGCACTCGATTTTCGATCGGAGCATGGAAGAGGCGATTGCTGAAGGCCGCAAACAACTCCAGAACATCACCGATCCTCGAGAGAAGTTGCGCCGTATCGCTCTGCTGCATCTGGAGAGGCTCGGTTCGGACCGCGAGCTTGCCGTGGTCTTTCAAGTGGAGTTGCGTGGCTCGACAAAGTTTATGGAAGAGTTCTCAGCGGCCGGCTTCGCCGAATATCTAGGCGTCATCCGCTCGACAATTGAAGAAGGACAGCGAGCCGGTCTGTTTCGCAAAGAGCTGAACGCAAAAGTTGCCGCGAAGGTACTGTTTGGGGCGCTCGATGAAATGGCCACGAATTGGATTCTTTCCAGGAAGCGTTACAAGTTGCCACCCATGGTCGATACTGTCCTCGACATCTTCTGCAACGGAGTCAACATCAAGTGAAGGCTGTGTCCGAGACAATAGTTGAACGAATAGCGGAGACTGCCCCGCATGCGAAGCGCCCGGCTGACCAGCCGGCCACGCTCGTCGAGCTTTTTGAGCGCGTCGTTCGACTCTATCCCAAGCCTGACACTTTGAATTTCAAGAAAGATGGTCGTTGGCTTTCGCTTTCAGCCAATGAAATGCTGGCGCGCGTGCGGGCCATCGCCGGCGGCCTTTATTCGATCGGTGTGCGACATGGCGATCGAGTGGCAATCCTGTCCGAGAGCCGGTGCGAATGGACTTTGATGGACGCCGGCTGTCAGTTTGCCGGAGCCATCGACGTGCCCATCTATCCGACGCTGACTCCGCCGCAAGCTTGTTACATCTTGAAAGACTCAGGCGCGCGCGTGCTTGTAGTCGCAAATCAGGAAAAGCTAAATCAGCTAAAGGAAGTATTGTGCGACTGTCCCGCCGTCGATCGCATCGTGGTGTTTGATGAAGCCGGCGTTGAGCCCGCCGAGGCGCTCACGCTTCGCGATTTGGAGAGACTCGGGAGAGATTTGGAAACGAGCCAGCCTCACCTCGTTGATGAACTCGCGCATGAGACGAGCTCCGACGAGCTCGCTACGATCATCTACACGTCAGGCACAACCGGTGAGCCTAAAGGGGTGATGCTCACCCACGCCAACATTGTTTCGAATGTGGTGGATTCAGCCGGGCGGTTTGCTTTCAACACCGAAGACGCCGCGCTCAGTGTCCTGCCGCTTTCTCATGTGTTCGAGCGCACCGCAATGTACATGTATCTGTACCACGGCATGAAAGTCTATTTTGGCGAGTCGCTCGACATGATTGGCTTGAACTTGCGCGAAGTGCGCCCGACGATCTTTGTCGGTGTGCCGCGTATTTTTGAAAAGATTTTCGCCCGAGTTAAGGAGAAGGCTGCCGCGCAGGGCAAGTTCAATCTCAATGTGCTCAACTGGTGTACGGCGGTGGGAACGCAGGTGGCCAAGCTGCAGCTGAAGCATCAACCGATCCCGACAAGCCTGGCGCTGAAACATAGACTGGCGGATTCGCTCATCTTCAAAAAGTGGCGGCAGGCTTTGGGTGGCCGCATACGCTTGCTGATTTCCGGCGGCGCAGCTCTACCGGAAGATCTCGGTTACAACTATATCGGGGCGGGTCTTCCGATCGTGCAAGGCTACGGATTGACCGAAACCTCGCCGGTGATAACTGGCGGCGTGCCGGACGACAATCGCATCGGCACGGTTGGCAAAGCCATTCCGCGCGTCGATATTCGTATCGCCGCCGATGGCGAAATTGAAATCCGCGGCCCAAATGTAATGCGCGGTTATTACAACAAGCCGACGGAGACCGCAGCCGTCTTCACTGAAGATGGGTGGTTCAGGACCGGTGACATAGGCACGCTGGATAGCGACGGCTTTCTCAAAATCACCGATCGAAAGAAGGAGCTCTTCAAAACATCGGGCGGCAAGTACATCGCTCCTCAACCGATCGAACAAATGATCAAAGGCTCACGCTTTGTTAATCAAGTTGTTTTGATTGGGAACGAGCGGAAATTTCCAGCGGCGTTGATCGTGCCGGACTGGGAAAACATCGAGTCTTACGCGCAGCTGAAGGGCTTGGGCAAACAGTCACGAGCGGAACTTTGCCGGCATCCGCGCATTATCGATCTGCTGGAACGTCAGATTGCATCGTTGACTCCGAACCTGGCTCAGTATGAGAAGGTAAAAAAGGTGGCGCTGCTCGAGCATGAGCTGACCATCGAGAATGGCGAGATGACGCCGACGTTGAAAGTAAAACGACGCGTGGTCGATCAGAAATATCGCGACGTAATTGACAAGCTTTACGCAGAGTGATCAACCAAAAACTTTTTATCCGCAGATTACGCAGATTACATTGATTACGTTAGGCCGACGGGAGTCGAGGTAACTTTGATTCAACCAAACATCTGTGCAATCTGCGTAATCCGCGGAGAGGTCTTTCGGACAGCATAATGATCATCGAAGAAGTCACGGTTACTGCTTTTCAGCAACATACCCGCATTGTCGGCTGCGAGAAGACTCGTCGCGCGATTTGCATCGATCCGGGAGATGACTCCGAAACCATAGTTGCTGCGATTGACCGTCATGGCTTCGATCTACAGGCGATTGTCTGCACGCACGCTCATCTCGATCACATCGGCGGTGTCGCGAATCTCAAAAGACTAAGACCCGCAGCAAGCATAGTCATTCACAAGGCTGATGAGTGGATCTACGAAGGCTTGCCCGAACAGGCTTCGTGGATTGGAATTCCGAGAGCGCAATGGAAAGAGTTTGGCTTTGATTTTGAGAAGCCGCCCAAAGTTGATGAGTACTGCGAGGACGGACAGATCTATCGCGTCGGTGAGCTCGAATTCACGATCATTCACTGTCCCGGGCACACGCCGGGACACGTCGTTCTGTTTGAGCCAAACGAAAGAAAAGTTTTCGTGGGAGACGTGCTCTTTGCGGGCTCAATTGGAAGAACTGATCTACCGGGTGGCTCGTCGGAACAGCTCATTGACTCGATCATGAACAAGCTCTTACCGCTTGGCGATGACGTCACCGTCTATTCAGGCCACGGACCAACTACGACATTGGGACACGAAAAGCGAACCAATCCCTTTCTCACCGGCGTCTACTCAATCGGCCGCGGCTCAAGGTTCTGACAACTCAATCTTGTAAAGACATTTAGAACTTTTAGCCGCAGATTACGCCGATTTCACAGCTGTAAGAGCAAGCCTCAGCAGCATGATTCCATCGTAGTTGACCTGCAGGGATTGTTTGAAATCCATTGGTCCACCTGAGGCCGCATTGCCATCTACCCTTCTATTCACATCAAACAAAAACATCTGTGAAATCTGCGTAATCTGCGGCTAGATCCGTCCTTACGTCTTTTTTGATCGATGCGAGAGAAAATCCTTACCTGGGTTGCGCTGAGCTGGGACCACGCAGACGTGTGTTTTTGAGGGTTTCCCAGCTCTCGCGTTGTTCATCGTTCAGCTGGCTGGGCAGGGTTTCGACGGGAACGCTGTGGAGCTTGCAGAAATGGCGCCAGAGAATGAAACGCTGATCGAACTCTCCGGTCTCGTCTGAAATTACATTATCTATCGGTGGGTTCTTCTTAGCCATGGCCTTCCTCGGAAACTTGATGCCTGGCTAGTGTAACATCTAACAATTCAGCGTTGCGAACAGGCGTTAAGCCGGTTAATTGCTTCAGAACCTATCCACAGATTACGCAGATTCCACAGATGTTCGTTGCAGCAAAATCATATTGACGCGCTTCTGCTTCTGAGTCTGTGTAATCTGCGCAGTCTGTGGATAAGGTTTGCTCTGATTACTACTTCTCGACAATGTCCTTCCTGAGAGTCGCGACAAAGGCGAGGACTTCTCCCTTTTCCTTCTTTGGAACTTTGAACTTGTCGAGAGAATCGGTGAGGTGTCCAACGCCCGCATCCCACTGAGCTTCATTAATGCCCAATCCGGAATGCGTGGTTTTCATATCGCGGCCGAGATAGATACAGGGACCACCAGTGGCAACGCACAACTGATCGAGCAAGTGTTGGCGAATCTTTTTCTTTGAGTCGTCGCTGAAGCCGGAAAAGAATTTTTCGAATTTTTTATCGGTTACGAGACGTCCGATAAAATCATCGGTGACTGCGGCGAGCGCGTCGTAACCTCCGATTCGTTGATAAAGAGATTTCTCTTTCTTTGCTTGAGCCGAAGCCGTCGCGCTGAGAAATGTCAGTAACAATGCAAATGCGAATGCGGTGACACCAATTGATTTGGGTTTGAGTAACATTGGGGTAGTTGCTCCTTTTGGGGATTTAGTGAACTGATCTCAGATTCCAGATCTCAGATTTCAGACTTCAAATCCAATTCTAAGATTTCAAAACCATCGGGCCAGTCGGCGCCCTCACACCATCTTCCGGTTCCAACGTCACGGCAAAAATGCCTGCTGCTAACGCTTCGCCGGAAACGTTGTCATCCATCATCATGGCTTTGCCGTTCGGATCAGTCTTGAAAACTTTGCCCGGCATCGGTTTCGCGCCGGCGATAAACCAAAGCTGATACGCCTTCCCAGCCGGCGCTTGCGGCAGGCCCTGCACCATGAAAACCGCTCGTCGAGTGGTGTTATCTACTGCGACCATCGCATGCGCAGCCGGAGCTTGATTCGTTCCACTCAGTTCCGCCTTCCGCGCTCCGGGAGCCATCAAGACTTCCATCACGAGGTGGTCTTCATTTAGCCGGGCGGTCGTTTCATTAAGTTGTTTCGTCAACCCGGCGATAACCGCACTCGCCTTTCGATTCTGCCCCCACAACGCTGCGATCCCGGCAATAAGCGCCAGAATAATCACGGCCGCAATCGCTATGAATGATCGAGACCAGGTCGGCGCAGGTAAAGCGTCCCGTTCTCTCGCTGCAAAAGGAAGGACCGTTTTCGATTCACCGACACGTGCTTCAGCTCGTACGGTTTCGAGAATTCTGCTGCGCACCCCGGGCGATGGTTCAAGAGGCTCGGCCGCGTACGCCAGGGTGGCGCTTGAGCTGAGCCAAACATCCAGTTCCGCGCGGCAATCCGAGCACGAGTTGAGATGGAGCTCCATGGCTTGAGCATCGTCACCGTCCAGGCTCGAAAGAGCCTGCAGCGGCAACATCATCTTGTACTCCTCATGCTGCATCAAGCTTCTCGCCCCAATCTAAGTTGATCGCAGAACCCTGTCTCCCAACAGTTCCCTGAGTTTTATCATTCCCGATCGCATCCTCGTCTTTACTGTCCCCAAAGGCGCGCCCAGTCGTTTGGCTATTTCCGATTGGGTCAATCCCTCGAAATACGCCAGCAGAAGAGTCTGCCGCTGTTCTTCCGGAAGTTGACTGAGGGCCCCACTCACGATTTCCTTCTGCTCGCTTCGATAGGTATCTCCGGCGGCATCGGAAGCTTCACCAGGAGCTTCGTGGGCGGCCGCCACGGCCACTCGCTCGCGCGCATTTCGCTGTCGCAGACGGTCAATCGCGCGGCTGCGCGCCAACGTCACCAGCCAGGTAAAAGGTTTGCCACGAGCCTCGTCAAAATCAGCCGCCCGCCGCCAGACCTGGATAAATACATCCTGCAGAATGTCCTCCGCCTCTTCGCGGCTGCTCAATATACGAACCAAAACGCCAAAGAGGATTACACGATAGCGATCATAGAGCGAGGCTAGCGCCAACTCATCGCCTCTGGCGATGGAGTGCAACAGGTCAACATCTGCGGATTGTGCCGGTTCAGGCTGCAAATCTGAGAATTCGACAAACTTTCAACTGCCGCTGAGTCGTTAGCCTCCAGTTTTCCTGATCTATTGGCCAGTCATCGACAACCATTCGGACGTGTTCAAAGAATATACGGGCGAGACATGATAACTAGATTGCCCAGGAAAAGTAGCCGGCGATCCTCTGTCAGGTAGCGTCCTATTTTGGAGTGCGACGACCTGTCGTCGCTTTGGCCGCTGCGACCTGTGCAGCTGATCTTGCGAAAATGGCTGACAGTACAGGACCGTGTGGCGTCAAGCCGCCACGGAACAAAGAGTGACAGGTCACCGCAGTCCAAAAAGTAGGACACTATTACTGATGAAGTTGGCGATTGAGCTACGCGATTGTGATCTCGGGTTCGAGGTAAACGTCCTGGATCGCATTGAGCAGCTCGATGCCTTCGCTCATTGGGCGTTGAAATGCCTTGCGTCCGGAAATAAGGCCGGTGCCGCCACCGCGCTTGTTGATGACTGCGGTGCGTACTGCTTCCGCGAGGTCACTGGCGCCCTTGGATTCGCCGCCCGAATTGATCAGACCACAACGACCCATGTAGCAGTTCGCTACTTGATATCGAACCAGATCGATCGGGTTGTCGGTCGTGAGTTTCTCGTAAACAAGCTTACTGGTCTTCCCATAGGATTTTCCCAGTTCTTTTTCGACCGCGGTGTAGCCGCCGTTTCGCTCCGGCAATTTCTGCTTGATGATGTCTGCCTGAATCGTGACGCCGAGGTGATTTGCCTGGCCCGTCAAGTCTGCTGACGCATGCATGTCGCCCTCGGGAGTTTTGAATTTGGAGTTGCGGAGGTAGCACCACAGAATGCAACCCATTCCCAATTCATGGGCTTGAGCGAAGGCTTGGGCGACCTCAGTAATCTGCCGCGTGGACTCGTCGGAGCCAAAATAGATCGTAGCTCCAACGGCTACGGCTCCGAGATTATGAGCTTCCTTCACAGTGCCAAACAGGATCTGATCGAACTTGTTCGGCAAGGTCAGTAATTCATTGTGGTTAATCTTCACAATGAAAGGAATCTTGTGGGCGTACTTGCGCGCTACGGTTCCGAGCACTCCGAAGGTCGAGGCCACTGCGTTACAGCCACCCTCGATTGCCAGCTTCACAATGTTTTCCGGATCGAAGTACAGCGGATTGGGCGCGAACGAGGCGCCGGCAGAATGCTCGATGCCTTGATCGACAGGCAGAATCGATAAGTAGCCCGTACCGGCCAGTCGACCGTTGTCGAACAAGGACTGCATCGATCGCAAGACTGCCGGAGAACGATCCGAGGCAGCCCAGACACGATCAATAAAGTCCGGCCCGGGCAAACTGACGACATCCTTGCTAATAGTCGAGGATTTATGATCGAGCAGTGTTCGCGCATTGTCGCCCAGCAGCTCTTCGATTCGTTGCAGGGTCGTTCCTGACTTTTTGAGTTCGGTAGCCATCTCTATCTATCCTCCGGAATGGTGTGGCGGTGTTTTTTAGCCCGAATTTGGTCGCCAATTATAACATACGACTAATAGCTCGGCCTTTTAGCCCAAGGCATGGATTCTGAGAGCGATGTTAGGTATCAACCACCTTTGCACGAAGTCGATTCAACCTGGAAAGACTTATCCACAGATTACGCAGATTACACTGATGTAAGAGGGTCTTTGGTCTTGGGGCCTTAGAAAATCAGCAGTTGTCAGGTATTGCTACAGCGTTACCAGATATCAAAGACCAAAAACCTAAGACCAAAGACCTTCTTAAATCGGTGTAATCTGCGAAATCTGTGGATAGGTCTTCTACACGGACGGGCCTTTAGTGGTTGACAGGAATGGCTACTTACCTTTAGCCTTTCGAACTCTGATTCTGGGTTGTGTTGAGTTTCCTCGCCCAATCCTCGTTATTAACCTAACAATTGATTTGAAGAAGTACCCGTTAAGTTTTTCGCAGTGTCACCTATGGCCTACGTGTGTCTTCACACGCGGGCTATATTTCAGTAGAATGCCGCTCGAATTTGAGAGCTCGGAAGAGATCACGCCACCGCTTGTGATTTTTTCCCGGAATCCCAGGGCTAATTGAGGCAAAGCTCTACTGAAAGCGATGCCTTTAAGATTTCCTCGCGACAAAAAGTGCTCAGTGCTCGCCGCGATTTTTTTGAAAGGTCCAAAAATATGAGTCCCCTACGTTCTCTCCGCTATCTGCCGGCACAGACGTGTCTGATTTTCTTGCTCCCTATCCTGGCCCTTGCAGCCGAAAACTGGCGCCCACTCGATCCTGCTGACCTGGCCTTGAAAGCACCGGTTGTTGAGAAAGACGCCGACGCCGAAGCCATCTTTTGGGAAGTAAAAGTCGCCGACGAAGTCGATGGTGGCACGCTGCGCACAGTCTTTAATCATTACCTGCGGATAAAGATATTTACTGAGCGTGGTCGCGAATCTCAAAGCCGCATCGATATTCCCTATCTGAATAATTGGAGCATCAAGGACATTGCCGCGCGCACTGTGAAACCCGACGGCACTATCGTCGAACTGAAGAAGGAAGATGTATTTGACCGCACCATCGTCAAGGCCAGCGGTTTGAAGGTCAAAGCCAAATCGTTTGCGCTGCCTGGCGTCGAACCTGGCTCGATCATCGAATATCGTTACCGTGAAGTTCGCAACGATTCCCTGTCCGATTATTTGCGCCTGCAATTTCAACGCGAAGTACCGGTACAGTTGGTCAAGTACTACATCAAACCACTCGATAACCCTATCTATGGGATGAGGGCCAAAGCATTTCAGGCTGACCCGAGCCCGATCACTAAGGAGAAAGAGGGCTACTACAGCACCACGATGCGGAACGTTCCCGCTTTTCACGAGGAGTCACGCATGCCTCCTGAAGATTCGGTTCGTCCCTGGCTGCTTATCTATTACGCGGAAGACAAAAAAGTCACCGTCGATCAGTACTGGAAGGATCTGGGTAAATCACATTTCGACACTTATAAGTCAATGATGAAAGTGAACGACGAGGTGAAACAGGCGAGCGCGAAAGCTATCGGTGACGCTGCTACACCGGAGGAGAAACTCCAACGCCTATTTGAGTTTTGTCGCACGAACATCAAAAACATAAATAACGATTCGTCGGGAATGACAGCCGAAGAACGATCAAAGGCGAAAGAAAACAAATCGCCCTCAGACACGTTGAAACGTGGCTTTGGTTCCAGCACCAACATCGACATGTTGTTCGGAGCCATGGCCATCGCCGCGGGATTCGACGCTCGCGTTGCCAACCTCGGCGACCGTGGCGATGTGTTCCTGGATAAGTCTTTTCCCGATGACTATTTCATCAAGACCTATGACATAGCCGTGCGCGTTGGCGACAAATGGCTCTTCTACGATCCGGCCAGCACCTATGTCCCGTTCGGAATGTTGCGTTGGCAGGAAGAAGGGCAGGACGCTCTGCTTTCGGATCCAAAGGAACCGAGTTGGATTAAGACGCCGCTGTCTACAGCCGACAAATCCAAGCAGAAGCGGACCGCTAAGCTTCGCTTGAGCGAAGATGGAACCATTGAAGGAAACATCACCATCGAGTATTACGGACACTTTGGCGTTGAAAAGAAAAACTCGAATGACGAGGACTCACAGACCGAACGGGAAGAGACTCTACGCGATAGCGTCAAGTCGCGAATGAGCACGGCCGAAGTCAGCGAAATGAAAATTGAGAACGTCAAAGATCCGATCAAGCCGTTCATCTATAGCTATCACGTGCGAATTCCAGGATACGCGCAGCGCACCGGGAAACGCATCTTCCTTCAGCCGGCCTTCTTCCAGCGCGGATTGGATCCGATATTCTCATCCAGCGTTCGCAAGAACTCCGTTTATTTCCACTATCCCTGGTCTGAAGAAGATGAAGTAATAGTCGAATTGCCTGAGGGCTATGCGCTCGACAGTGCCGAAGCACCGGCGCCGTTCAGTGGCGGGTCAATCAGCGAATACAAACCGAGCGCAAGCATCAGCAAGGACGGAAAAACGCTCATTTACAAGCGCAACTTCTTTTTCGGCGGCGGCGGCACCATTTTGTTTCCAGTCGGCAGTTATGGACAGCTAAAGAATTACTTTGAGCAAGTACATAAACAAGACGGACACATCATCACTCTCAAACAGACCGCTGCTGCGGGAACAAATTGAGCCGGGCGCAAGTGCAGGGAGAATTATCATGAATAAGTTAATGGTCGGATGCTTTCTTTGTTTGTTGTTTGGCGCGGCGCCAGGGCTTGCATATGGTGACGATGCTCCAGCCTGGTTGCGTCAAGCAGCCAGCGCGCCGCCGGCGACGTACGACAAAAAGGTTTCGGCGGTGGTGCTGGTGGATGAATCGGTCACCACCGTTGACGATGACGGCAAAGTGGTCCGACTCACGACGGGGGCCGTGCGGATATTGAACAACGAAGGTCGCAGCGAAGCTGTGGCCGAGGCGTCATACGCCACGGATACCGGCAAGGTGCGCGACATCAAGGCTTGGTTGATTCGGCCGTCAGGTCAAATCAAAAACTATGGCAACAAAGATATTGTTGACGAAGCTCAAGCTCTCAACGATGTCTACGATGAATCGCGTATCAAGAAGATCTCAGGAGTAAGCGACGCCGAAGCCGGAGCGGTCTTCGGCTATCAAATCACGACCGAGGAAAAACCTTTTTTTAATCAGCTCTTCTGGTTCTTTCAAGGCGGAACCTCGCCGGTCGTGGGCTCGAAATTGACGCTGGTTCTTCCGGCGGCCTGGCGAGCGACTGGAATAACGTTCAACCATGCCACTGTTGAGCCTACCGTTAACGGCAATACCTACACTTGGGAACTGCGCGATCTTCCAGCCATGGAACTTGAGCCGGCCAGTCCCACCATAATAAATCTGGTGCCGAGGCTCGAGATAAAGTATTCACCGACCGAAGGAGCGAAGTCTGTTCCCTCAAAAGCTTTCGATAGTTGGCTCGAGATCTCGCGTTGGTACACCGACTTGTCTGCTACACAGGCTGTACCTGATGAAAGAATAACTGCCAAAGCCCAAGAGCTGATCGCAAACGCCAAAACTGAATTCGAGCGTATTCGCGCCATCGGCACTTACGTTCAGAACATTCAGTACATTTCTATTCAGATTGGTGTGGGCCGGTGGCGTCCTCATGCCGCAGCCCAGGTGCTCGCCAAGTCATATGGCGACTGCAAAGACAAAGCCAACCTGATGCGGGCGATGCTCAAGGCCATCAACATTGAATCCTTTCCGGTGCTGATTCATGCCGGCGATCCAACGTATGTTCATGAGGCCTGGCCGTCACCTTATCAGTTCAATCATTGCATTGTTGCTGTCAAGATTGCCGATGAAACGAAAGCCGCCTCAGTCGTGAATCATCCCAAGTTGGGACGACTGCTCATTTTTGACGCAACCGATTATGACACTCCGGTTGGAGACTTCCCGCAACACGAGCAGGGAAGCTTCGCATTGATTGCGGCCGGGGACGGTGGCAGTCTCGAGAAGATGCCGGTGACTTTGCCCGAAGCAAACAAACTCGTGCGTGCGTCGGAGGTTCAACTCTCGGCTGACGGTTCCATTGCTGCAACCATTCGCGACCAGGCCGTGGGACAGTCGGCAGTTGGCTATCGTCGCGAATTCAAGCGGTTATCGCGGCCTGACTACCTCAAGGTGATCGAAGGCTGGGTTAGCGACGGCGCGACTGGAGCCAGAGTTACTAAAGTGGAGCCATCGGATAACGGGAGTGAAGGACGATTCGGACTTGACGTCGATTTTTCGGCGCCGGCTTACGCGCAGCTCATGCAGAATCGGTTGCTGGTATTTCAGCCCGCCATCGTCTCACGTCGTGAATCATTATTTCTGACGGGCGCAAAGCGAAAGTATCCGGTCGTGCTCGACTCGCACGCATTCAGCGAAACTGTTCGAGTCAAACTCCCTACCGGCTTTGAGGTCGACGAGATGCCCGACGCCATTACTCTCGACACGGCATTCGGCAGTTACAAGACGACTTATGAAGTAAAAAATGGGGAATTGCTTTTTAGTCGACACATGTCGGTCAAAGCCGGGACCATTCCCGTCGAGCAATACGAAACAGTCCGAAAGTTCTATGAAAGAATTCGCTCGGCCGAGCGCTCTCCGGTTGTGCTCGCAAAGAAATAAGAAACCTTCAACGGCGGAGTAATAACATGAAACGAATTCTTCTCGCAGTAGTTGTATCCCTTTTTGTCAGCAACACCATAACGGTGCTAGCTCAGGAAGCGCCGACCAAGTTCGACATCGACAGGGCCCGAGACATGTTGGGCATCATCAAGAACGACGTCAAAAAGAACTATTACGATCCTAACTATCACGGCGTCGATATTGAGGCTCGGTTCAAAGCCGCGGATGAGAAGCTCAAGCAGGCTGCCTCGATCAGTCAGCTGTGGGGAATCATCGCCCAGGCGCTGGTAGACCTTAACGACTCTCACACGTTCTTCTTAGCGCCTTCCAAGCGCGCTCGTACTGAATATGGCTGGCAAATGCAGATGGTTGGTGATCGTTGCTTAGTCAACGCGATCAAACCCGGTAGTGATGCTGAACAAAAGGGGTTGGCGCCTGGTGATGAGATTCTCTCGATCGATGGTCGCGTCCCGACGCGAAAGAATCTTTGGCTGATTCAATACCTCTATTACTCGCTGCGGCCGCAACCCGGAATGCGTCTTCAGATCAAAAAACCCAGCGGTGAGCAAAAACCGCTCGACGTGATGGCCCGCATCAAGGATCGCGCGCAAATAACCGACTTAACGGGGCAGGGGATTTTTGACTACATCAGAGAAGGCGAAAACGAGGACCGTCTCCACCGTCATCGCTATTTGGAGAATGACGATCTTCTGATATGGCGCATGCCGCAATTCGACCTGGAGAAAGACAAGGTCGATGACATTATGGACAAGGCCAAAAAGCGCAAGAACCTGCTGTTGGACTTGCGCGGCAACGGTGGTGGCTATGAGGAAACCATGCTGCGCATGATCGGTAATCTGTTCGACCACGATGTCAACATCGGCGAGCTAAGACGCCGCAAGGAAACCAAACCACTCATTGCCAAAACGCGTGGCAGCGGCGGCTTCACTGGAAAGCTCGTGGTGCTGGTGGACAGTCGTTCGGGTTCGGCGGCAGAACTGTTCGCGCGTGTCGTGCAGTTGGAAAAAAGAGGTACTGTAATCGGCGACGTCACCGGCGGCGCCGTAATGCGCGCCCAGGCTTATGGTCACCAATCAGGTCTTGACGTCGTAGTTTTCTACGGCGTCTCCGTCACTGATGCGGACATCATTATGAGCGACGGCAAGAGCCTCGAGGGTGTCGGAGTAACTCCGGATGAGATGAAGTTGCCAACGCCGAACGATCTGGCCGGCAAGCTGGATCCGGTTCTTTCATATGGCGCCTCTTTGCTGGGCATAACCCTGACTCCGGAAAAGGCAGGCAGCCTGTTTCCGCTGGAATGGCGAAAAATCTAGTAGTGCTCGGTTAGTGTTTGGCGGCGCAATCAGAACCACCCTTAGCCGCAGATTACGCAGATTACACCGAACGGCAGAGAGCAAAGGGCTAAGGACAAAGCGGCTGGGCCATACGAAAGCAAATGAGAACTCTGCGACGAGAACCGGTGGATTTGCCGCTTTGCTCTTGTCGCCTTGCTCTTCGCTTGTTGTGTCATTCTGCGTAATCTGTGGCTGGGTTCAAAAACAGGCGTAGTTCTTATTTCGCAGTTAGCGCGCGGAACGCGTCTCGCAAAACGGTCGCAGGACTATGAGCTGGCGTCGAGTAACTGCGAAAATCAAAAGTCGTCACCATTGCCACTCCCAATCCGGCCGAGGTAAGAAAGATCTCATCAGCCTCAGTCAGATCCGGCATCGAGTAAACACCTTCAATCAACGGAACAAAATGTTCGCTCGCTAACTGAATAATGCAACTGCGAGTCACACCTCCCAGCGCCCCGGTGCTAAGCGCCGGTGTGTACACCGTGCCGTCCTTAACCCAAAAAATGTTCGCCATCGTGGCCGATACAACCTCGGCTCGCTCATTCAGCATTACCGCTTCGTCAAAATCTCTCGCGTGAGCTTCTTCCCAGGACAACACGTGGTCCAGGTAATTCAGACTCTTAATCCCTGCTAATGGTGAAAATGAATTAAGGCGATAAGGCGAAACCGCGAGCGATATTCCCGACGCTGAGACCTTCTGCGGGTCGGCAGTGAGAATCAACAGGTCGGTTTGCCGTGGGCCGGGAGGCTTGGCTTGCCACACGTGCCGGCTGGGACGCGCTAAGAGAATCACGCGAGCGCGCCCGTCTCGAACCCGGTTGACCGCAATTAATTTCTTGAGAGCAGTGTGAACGCTTTCCTTCGAGCACTCGTCGCAGCTTATTTTGAGACGTTCAGCATGATGAGTGAGGCGATCCCAGTGCTCGGGCCAGCAAAACGGTTGGCTTTGATAAACGGCGAGCGTCGTAAAGACGCCACGGCCGTACAACATCGCTGAAGAAACCGGTGCGATGCGGGCCTTAGCGGCGTCCAGCATGCTTTTGTTGAAGTAGATTACCGGATGCACAGCGGGCTCTCCGGACAAATCCTGAAATCAACTTCTAATCGCCTGATACTGCCAATGCCTCAGCTTTGAGTTTGTCTTCAAGCGAGTTTCGCCACGCCTTTTCCAACTCTGCGATCGACAGATCGATAACAGAATTTCCATGCAGGCTGATCGTCAGACTGGTTCCCTTGACCTGGCCCAACACCGTCATCGGACAACTGTGCCGCAACGCGGTTTCCTTGACTGAGCTGAGCATACGCTCGTCACAACTGATGATGATTCGTGATGGAGATTCACTAAAAAGCGCAACTGGTGTCGGCAGCGCGTCCTTGAGATCAACTGCCGCACCGACAGCAGCCGTGTTGAGCGAAGAGAAGCAACACTCGGCCAGGGCTACGGCGAGACCGCCATCCGAGCAATCGTGTGCAGAATTGATTAGCCCAGCTTCTGCAGCTTCGATGCACGTAGCTTGCACGGCCCACTCACGATCGAGATTGAGTGCCGGCACCGTACCTTCCGCTGCCATTTCTGCAGTCGATTGTCCCAACACTACCGCGGCATACTCGCTGATTGAGAGATCGTCGCGCGTTTCACCCAACAGCGCAATCACATCGCCTTCTCTTTTGAAGCCAGGCTGAATCACGCGACGGATATCTTCGATGAGCCCAACCATGCCGATCACCGGCGTCGGTAACACTCCGGCGCCTTCAGTTTCGTTATAGAACGAGACGTTGCCTGAGACTACGGGCGTGTTAAGAGACCGGCACGCTTCAGCCATCCCGTCAACGACTTCTGAAAAAGCCCACATTACTTCAGGCCGCTCCGGCGATGCGAAGTTAAGACAATTTGTAATCGCCAGCGGGCGAGCGCCGACACAAACCACGTTGCGCGCTGATTCAGCAACGATGAGTCTGGCTCCGGCTTTGGGATCGGCGACGCAGTACCGTCCATTACCGTCAAGTGACATCGCGAGGGCCCGGCGCGTCTCTTTGATGCGAACGACTGCAGCATCAGCTCCCGGCAACACGGCGGTATTGGTCCTCACCATGTGATCGTATTGTCGATAGACCCATTGTTTGGAAGCTAGATTAGGGGCAGCAAGAAGGAGCAACAGACTATCGTCGTGGTCTTTAGTCTTTGGTCTTTGATCTTCGACCTTTGTGCTTGTGTTTTTGGTCCGTTGTGCAGGAGGTTTCATTGGCCGTTCGTAGCGTGGGGCCTCGTCGGTCAACGCCGCCACGGGAATGTCGGCAACTGTTTCGCCATTGTGGATAACCTGCATGCGCCCGGTGTCACGAACACGGCCAATCACCACTGCGTCAAGGTCCCACTTCTTAAAGATGTCCACAACCTCGCGCTCGCGACCCGAGTGAGCCACGATCAGCATGCGCTCCTGACTTTCAGACAGCAGCATCTCGTAAGCAGTCATTCCCGACTCTCGCTGCGGGACCAGCGACAGATCGATCTCAACTCCGGTGCCCGCACGCGCCGCCATCTCGCACGATGACGAAGTTAAGCCCGCAGCTCCCATGTCCTGAATTCCGGCGACTGCACCGCTGCGCATTGCTTCAAGACAAGCTTCCAGCAATAGCTTTTCCAGAAATGGATCGCCGACTTGAACGGTGGGGCGTTTTTCGAGCGCTTCTTCGTCGAATTCGGCAGAAGCCATCGTCGCGCCGTGAATGCCATCGCGTCCGGTCTTGGCTCCTACGTACAGGATCGGATTGCCGACGCCGGTAGCTTTGCCAAAGAATATTTGTTCGCGCTTAACCAAGCCCAGGGCAAACGCATTCACCAGCGGATTCAGCGCATAAGCATCGTCGAAAGCAACTTCGCCGCCGACCGTCGCCACGCCGAAAGCGTTTCCGTAGTGCGCGATGCCGGCAACTACTCCGGCCAGCAGCGAGCGATTACGGCGACCATAGCGAGGGTGGTCCAGCGAGCCAAACCGCAAGCTGTTCATCGATGCGACTGGACGAGCTCCCATCGTAAAAATGTCGCGCAGGATTCCACCTACACCCGTGGCTGCTCCCTGAAATGGCTCGATGAATGAAGGATGGTTGTGTGATTCGACTTTGAAGGCGGCGCACCAATCGTCGCCGATGTCGACTACGCCCGCGTTTTCTCCAGGCGGAACGATGACTCGATCGCCAGTCGTGGGCAGCCTCTTGAGGTGTATGCGCGAGGATTTATACGAGCAATGTTCCGACCACATTACTGAGAAGATCCCGAGCTCGGCCATTGATGGTTCGCGACCAAGCAAAGCTCGAATCCGTTCGAATTCTTCGGTGGTGAGGTTGTGTGCAGAAACTACGTCTGGCGTAATCAGTTCCATATCCGGAACAGGCGTTTAGAGTTCAAACTTTAGTTTGTGGCATCGCAGGCACTCAATCTGAAGCTTGAACTCTAAGCGCCTGTAACCACGTTTTGACTACTTACTGCGCGCCGACGAGCTTTTCGATCGCGGCACGTAACTCCTCAGTCTGCACTCTTCCAAACTGCTTGAAGACTACAGCTCCCTTCGCATCGTAAAGAAAAGTAGCCGGCAAGGCTCCGCTCCAGCTGCGATCGACGCTCTGAATTGCTGGTTCGGGATCGGAAACATTGAGCAGGTACGTCGGCATCTTTGCCTGCATCTCGTTCAGGAAAGCTGGAACGGTCGTCTTGATATCCGGTGGATCGTCCAGCGAGATTGCGATGAAATCCAAACCTCTGCTGCGATAATCCTTATCAATCTTGACGAGATCCGGAAACTCTTCGCGACACGGGTCGCACCAGGTAGCCCAGAAATTCACGAGCAACGGCTTGGTTCGTTTTGTCTCTGCAGTCTGCCCCAGCGACAGCAGTTGTTTGAACTCCTCTAAATCAACTTGCTTCACCTGGATTACAGGCGCCGGTTTCGACGCGCGGCCGCGACGCTTTTGCGCCGGGACCGCTGCACTCGAAACCAGCGCGCAGAAACAAAACAACAAACCGAGATGCTTGATGCGCATTAGGCTCTCTTGATGTTGCAGCCAAACGCCATGGCAGTTGTTTTGGCGATGGGCTTGCCGGCCAACAGGGCTTCCATGGCGTCGCGCAACTCGCTCGAATTAACGCCGGCGGGGTCTTTACTGTTGTCGATGCGACCTTGATAGACGAGCTTGCTGTTGCCGTCGAGCAGATAAGCTTCAGGTGTGCGAGTCGCCCCCAGCCGGTCCGCGATCTTGTTGCCTGCGTCTTTGAGCACCGGGAAGGTGAGATGTTTTTCAGCGGCGTGGGTCTTTACTGCTTCAGCGGATTCGCTCGCATTCGCATTGATCCCGATGACGGTGATGCCGCGTTTGGCGAAATCCTGCGACAAGGCTTCCATGCGCTCGTTATAGGCGTTGGATACCGGGCACCCCGTCGCTATGAAGATAAGCACCGCGCCATTTTTCCCTTTCAATGAAGCAAGCGTTTGCGTCTTGCCATTCGTATCGGGAAGCGAAAAGTCTTCAATTGCAGAGCCGATTGGCGGCGGTGTGTACATCGCTTCGTCGGTGCGACCGCTGCCGGCAATAACAAATCCCGCGAGCAATAAGAATGCGGCCAAAGATAGGGCGAATAGGCGTTGCTTTTTCATTTTCGAAAAACTCCTTATCAAGAAATGTAACTGGTTGGGGTTGAAACGAGAGATTAACAGGGCGAAGGGCCAAAGAGCAAAGGGCACTGGGGCAAAGATAGCTGGGGAATACAGTTTGATATCAACGGCTTGAACGGTGGAGCGTCACGCTCGCAGCTATAAGCAAAACTGGCGCGTAGTGCGCGATGCCACGGGCTTGCCCCGTGGTCCTTCACGCGCGCAGCTATAAGCAATGCTGGCGCGTAGTGCGCGATGCCACGGGCTTGCCCCGTGGTGCTTCACGCTCGCAGCTATAAGCAATGCTGGCGCGAAGCATGCGAGGCCACGGGCTTGCCCCGTGGTCCTTCACGCTCGCAGCTATAAGCAATGCTGGCGCGAAGCATGCGAGGCCACGGGCTTGCCCCGTGGTCCTTCACGCTCGCAGCTATAAGCAAAACTGGCGCGTAGTGCGCGATGCCACGGGCTTGCCCCGTGGTCCTTCACGCTCGCAGCTATAAGCAATGCTGGCGCGAAGCCCGTGGCATCTTCTTAATCGAGTTTGACAACTTTTTGTAGCAATCCATCGTGATCACCACGGGGCAAGCCCGTGGCATCTTCTTAATCGAGTTTGACAACTTTTTGTAGCAATCCATCGTGATCACCACGGGGCAAGCCCGTGGCATCTTCTTAATCGAGTTTGACAACTTTTCTAGCAATCTATCGTGATCACCACGGGGCAAGCCCGTGGCATCTTCTTAATCGAGTTTGACAACTTTTTCTAGCAATCTATCGTGATCACCACGGGGCAAGCCCGTGGCATCTTCTTAATCGAGTTTGACAACTTTTTCTAGCAATCCATCGTGATCACCACGGGGCAAGCCCGTGGCATCTTCTTAATCGAGTTTGACAACTTTTCTAGCAATCCATCGTG
>Ga0134125_10000216_pt1 | contig 83858 bp, 59 predicted proteins | sample KB31751_FD_96464 | JGI IMG/M metagenome (GOLD analysis project Ga0134125, IMG submission 96464) | Terrestrial soil microbial communities with excess Nitrogen fertilizer from Kellogg Biological Station, Michigan, USA - KB3-175-1 | ecosystem: Environmental > Terrestrial > Soil > Unclassified ... | reverse complement strand
GTAACCAGCGTTGCCGAGTTCCGCTCATCTTGAGCTCGCTCTCAAGTACGCCTAGTCGCCTGGCCAGCTTCGGAGAAGTTTTTTCTTGACAGCCCTTTCATAGAACCGGCTTGCCCGGTGGAGAGTCATGCTGGAAGCTAAAGCAACTGTGTCGCAACCTGCCGGGATGCCACGGGCTTGGACCGTGGTAGTTCACGCTGGCTGCTGAGCTGTCCAGGAGCAGCGACCGTGAGAAACCACGGGGCAAGCCCGTGGCATCTCCGCGGCCGACTGCTGACTACTGATTGCTGACTGCTGATTACTGATTACTAACCAATTTGAACCATGGATCGGACCTTATCGATTCCAAATCAGGATCCGAAGCCAGCGCTTCTTTGTTATCCAAGCCCGCATCCATTGCCACTCGCAGCCAGTGTAGCGCCTCTTCACTTTTACCATCTCGCGCGAACGCACAGACAAGGTTGTAAATCAAATCAGCGTCAGGATGCAGCTCATACACAAGCAGACCAGCTCTCGCGGACACTCCAAAATCACCGCTATTGAAAGCTTCCATTTGCACATTCGCGCAAAGTTTCCATCTCTCTTCAGCCAGACTCTCATCCGAAGCGAGCTCGAGCACTTCTACAAATCTCTTTTCGTTAATGAGCGCCTGGTAAAGCAACAATCCAATTTGCCGCGAGGGAGACTCAACGAAAACGGCGCGCAGTCGCGGTAGCGTCTCGGCCGTCGGACCTTTTTCGAAATCGAGGAGTACAGTCAGATAAGGGTCTCCACCGTGGAGTGTGTCAAACTTGTGGAGCTCTTCCTCTGCTTCATCAAATCTGTGCTGGCGAATCAGGATGAAGACGGTGAGCCGGCTGACCTCTCTCTGATACCAGCCGGTGCGGGCCTGGTTGCGCAATGTAGCGATCAGTTCCAGAGCGCGATCGAACTCTGAGCGATTAACGGCCTCGCTAGCCTGCGCGAGCGTGGGGTAGAGCTTTTCATCACGCTTTTCCCGGAACTTATGGAAAAGAAAACTGCCGTTATCGTATGCAAACCAAAATCCGAGCAAGCCGATCCAGAACTGACCCTTCGTAATCGCGAGGCCAGCAATACAAAAAGCAAGCGACAACGAGATGATGCGCGCGGCTATTTGATCGCGTCTGCCGGTGATCCAGCTTTCGAGCGTTACCAGGATCTGGCCGCCATCCATTGGCAACACCGGCAACAAATTAAAAATACCCCAACCAATGTTCGCCCACAGCAAATCGTAATAAGTTGACCTCAGCAAATCTGACTGGTTGATGTCGACAACCAAATCCAGTATCAGAAGCAGCCCGCCTAATAAGAAGCCCGCCGCTGGACCAGCCAGGCTGATCAGTAGATGTTTTATCGGCGATAGTTCCACCGTGTTGGTCCATGAGGTCAGACCACCCATCGAGTAGATCTTGATGCTGGGCGAAAGACCAAATCTGCGTCCCGCAAACGCATGGCCCAACTCGTGAATCAGGATCGAAAATAAGATGACGAGCAGCCATTCGATCAGCAAGGCAGGGCTGTAGGATCTCGAGCCGGCGAGGACAAACGTCAGCACCAGGAACGACGGGTCAATTCTTACGGGGATGCCAAATAGTTTCAGCAAATTCTGGTCTTTGGGATTTGAACTTTTGTCTTGGTTTCAGGTTCTCGGTTCCCGATCGGTGGATCAGAGCCGGCTGGTGATGAGGAGCACGATAATCAAAACGAAAAGGGCTATACCAGCGAAAAGAAGTAGGGTGTTGATGCGTGATTTCTTTATTTCGACACTCGTGGTGCCAGTGGCGGTCTCGAAGGTGCTGTTGATTTTGTAGTCGTTCACTTTCTGATCGAGCATGTTGGCGTTGTTGATGAGATTGCGCATTTCTTCCTGCGCCCGATCGCTGCGGTATTCGGCTTTGCGCTTCTCGACAGCAATCTTTACGACTTCGTCCGCAGCTTTCCTGGTTACTTCCCTTGCCTGTCGCTCGTCGAGGTTGTGCAAGGCGTTGTCGATAATGTCATCGGCAGTCATGGGAAAAAGCGCCTGGCCCGGTGGAACTAGATCGTCGTTATCTTCACTCATTTGAATCTCCTATGTACAACAGGCTGCCAGCCTGTTGCTCGGGAAACATCGTCAACAAACCATTTGCCATATATCATTTGCCATTTGTCATTCTTCCATTGCAGTAAATGCGGAGGGCGTTACACGAATGATAAATGGAAAATGATGTATGGAAAATCGCGTTTACTTGGTGCACTACGCTAGGGAAACCATCTGCAGGCTGGCAGCCTGCAGTACATCACCGCTTCTTGATCCTCAAAGTGATCGTCCCCAGCGGCAAACGCAGCGTGTGGGTGACTTTCCCTCTCCATCCAGCATTATCCAGCAATTGCTCGATGCTTGAGAACTCTTTTTCCAACATCGCGAGCGCATCGAGGGTTTGCAGCGTTTCTGAGCGGGTAAGAATGGCGCGCGCAATTTCCATATCATCGTCGGCGAGCCACTTCAACCTATTCTGCACAGCTCCAGGCAGTTCGGCGCTGTTTGCCTTGACGATGACCTCTTTGACGAGGGGCGAGAGCGTTTCCTTCCAATCATCGGTATGCACGGTGAGTTCATAGTTGTCCTGCGCGCAGTACGCTTCTCGCAGCTCGCGCAATACTTCGCACTTCAGATCAAAACTCATTACGCGGGGCAGGTTCACGAGAAAACGGCCAAACGTCTGCTTGTTGGGACGGACAGCACCGGCTTTCCATTTTAGATAGGTTTGCCGCGCATAGCGGGCGGCGCCGTCCCCAAATTCTTTTCGATAAAGTGCAAACAGTTCCTCGAGCGGCTCGTCATCCAGGTTGAGCAGCACTTTGATTAGCTCAGCATTCTTGGGTTTCCAACTAAGCTTTTTCAGAGTTGATGAGCGAGAGAAGGCGCGGTAGCCGTAATGGACGGCGACTAAGATTGCAGCGAAAAGTAGAAGATAGATCATTTTGCGGGCGCTCGGACCGCTTAGAAGAACCGCCAGAACAACTTCACGAGCGCGTACGTCAGCGCTAACGGGAGTAGCCAGAAGGTCAGCGAGCTTAACAGAGCGAACACCCACGCGCCGCGTCCGCTCCGAATGCTGAATAAGGCAAGGAAGGCCCGCTTAAGAAGCATAAGTAGCGCCGGAAGGAACAGAACCACGAGGACGAGAATTACGCCGGCTTCATTGCCTTTGAAAGGAAGACGTTCCATCGAGCCGTCCCAGGCGAGCGCGAGAGTTACACCAACCGTAACGAATAAGATGGCAAACCCGAGCGAAAATCCGAGGAGATTGCTGAGCCAGGAGAAGAGCAAGGCTCTCCCGAAACTGGCAGATGCTCTCTTGCGCAGCCAGATTGCTTCGCAGACGCCGTACACGACGAGCAGCACGAGATACAGCAAGATGGCTAAGTATTCTTTGTTTACAGTGGACATGGCGGCAAAGGGCTCTCAGCAATCAGTAATCAGTAATCAGTAATCAGTAATCAGTAATCAGCAATTGGTAATGTCCTTAGTACTTGGTTCTTTGTTCTTTGTTCTTTGCATATTCTTCGGCGCGTTCACCCATGACCGTTCAAGAGACCTGTAGCGTCAAGTACACAGAACAAAGTACAAAGAACAAAGAACGCATCCGGTTTCCGGCATACGGTTTCCAGTTTACGGTTTCCGGTTCACGGTTTCCGGTTTACGGTTCCCAGTTCCGGTTTCCGGCTTTTAGAAAAGTGTTGCCGTTCGGACGCCGGATACTATAAATTAGTTGGGCGCTCTTAGGGGCGACAAGATTGCGGATTGCTGAATGCGGAGTGCTGATTAACCGCTTCAAATTCGCCCGCTAGCCTCAAACCTCTCTAGTTGAACCCATCAATCAAGGAATCGCCGGTGAATTGTCCGCATTGATACCGCCACCACTCGTCGGTACACCCGTTACACGCGTCAATCGACCCAGCTCGCTGAATCCGCAGTCCGCAATCCCCAATCCGCAATCGAAGGAGTTCTCCAATGTGTATCCCAATCGTCCTCGTCTATGGCTATCGAAAAACGCTCGTGCCGCTGGGATGGACGGCGCGTGAATGCCATCGCTGCCGCCGCGTGCAAGCCTTCGAGGTATACGAAGAGATGCAGGAAAACCACATCTACTACATCCACGGAAAAGCAAAAAGCATCGGTCGCATCGTGATTTGTGATTTCTGCGAGACCAGCATCGGCTTGAAGCCGAAAAGCAAAGAAGCGAAAGAGATGATGATGAACACGTGGAGGCGCAAGGATGGTTTGCAAGCGCTTATCGACAAGACCAATCCTAAACTAGGACAGATCCGAATTCCGGAGAAGCCGACTCGCGAAGAACTGTTTGCTCTGCTCGAATCAGTGAATGAGAGAACCAACCCTTACTCCATTGATACCGGTGGAAATGGCGCTTTCCTGGCAGGGCTAATCGGTGGCGTCGCCGGAGCACTGCTACTGCTTGGACTCAATGCGATTGGCGCCTTTACGGCACTGGACTCGCTCGGGTCAGGTATGCTCGGAGCCGTGCTCGGTATTCTGGCTGGAGTCATTGTTGGCACTGTCAAAGAGAAGTTTAGGCGCGCCCGAGATCTGGCCCAGGAGATTTTGGTGGCTTCAATGCAACGCAACTCAATCACGCTGGACACGCTGGAACGCGCGTTGAAACATCATCCCAAGCCCTTGAAGTATGCCCGTGCCGGCGTCTTGCAGTTGGCGGAGTTGTAAGCGTTCGGTTTCAAGTTTCACGGTTTCAGGTTTCAAGTTTCAGGTTTCAAGGTTTCAGGTTTCAGGTTTCAGGTTTTAAGTGTCACGGTTCCCGGTTTACGGTTTACGGTTCACGGTTCACGGTTTACGGTTCCCGGTTTACGGTTTACGGTTCCCGGTTTACGGTTTACGGTTCCCGGTTTACGGTTTACGGTTCACGGTTCACGGTTCCCGCTCTTACCGCTCACATTCCCGATTGTCTCTCGTTACGACTGAGCTGAAACGCCGTTGGTACTCGGCGGAGGTGAGGAAGGCGCAGACCATAGCTCGATACGTGGCGCGTGCGTCTCGCACGTGGAAGTTTCCGTTGGCTGGCTTGGTTGCGTCCCCGAGTTTGTAATTATTCAGAACATTCAGCCAAAACTCATAACCTCTCGGGTCGACATCGCGGTGCAGATAACCGAAGTATTGCGTCATCACGAAAGCGCCGTTGTACTCGCGCTCTGCAAATTCCGGCAGCTCAATCAATCTCAGCAACACTTCGACGCGAGTCGCTCCGCTACGAACCAAGTCTCTGAGAACTTGTCGCGAATCGTTATCGATGCCTGCGGAACCGGATAGCCGATCTATGAACTGATCATTGGTCAGACTCGCCGGATAGCGACGCTGGAAGTCAGCTCGTTCCTCAAAAGAATTCAAAAAGGCCAGACGCCGAGCTGCAATATCGCGGTCACCAATAATCTGATTTTGATCTCGCTTGAACTGTTCATACCGTGGCAGTTCTCCCAGAGCGGCTCGGTACGCTCGATAAATGAAGAATCCCGTGTCATGAAATTCGCGCTCGATGAAGAATGCCGCCGACACATCGACGCGGCGCGCCCGAACGCATTCGCTATCGCCGTTACACAGATTCAGTTGAGCGATCCAATATCTGAAGCCCGCCGGGTCAGGCTCGCGGTTAAGAAAGTCCACGTACTGCTGACGCACAAAAAACTCGTTTGAGTCAATGGCGTTGGCCTCAATCTCTGCGTCTGCCGCCGCCGTGAACTCAACATTGGTTTGATTGCCCAACAACGACAGCGAACGAGCTGCGGGAGCGAAATGATAATTCGCGAGCGAAGGCGTCACTGTGTAAAGACTGTTGGTGTCCACATCATTAAAACGATAATTGCCGCGAATGTCGGTCATCGCAATCGCCGCTCGGTCACCCGACATATGCAGCAGCACCCCAGCCAACGGATTGCCGCCTTCATCTGTTACTCGGCCACTCAGCGTTGCTCGTGACGCTGTCGGTCCTCCAACTGAGATATTCACGGTCGATACGTTTGAATCCAGCGCGCCATCATTCGCTTTGAACGTGAAGCTGTCTGGACCAACATAGTGAAAAGCCGGCGTGTAGATCCGATTCGCGTCACTGCCTGAAAGCGTGCCGTGCTGTGGCGGCGTCACTATCGTGAAGCTAAGGTAGTTATTGACATTGAAGTCGGTTCCAGTGAGCGTAACTGTAACGCTGTGATCGATAGCGATAAGCTTAGTCTGACTCGTCGTCACCGGCGGCGTGTCGTTAGCAGCATCGAGTTTCGACTCGATCGCAGTTTGAATATCCGGCGAGACATTCGAGTAAAAGTCATAGCCCGTCAAGCTCTCAATTTGATCGATCGTCGCCAGGTATTTCTGCCATGTATCGGAACCGATGGCGTCATTGTTTGGCATGATGACCGCGATGGTGCGCGTGTTTTGGTCGACTCGCGACACGTCGTTATCACCAACCGAAAGAATCAACGCCACCTTCCAGGTGACTGCGGGCACGGTAACGAATCCATTGTTAATGGTATTTGCCGATCCGTTTGAACCGGTGCCGCCGGCGCCCTGCCCTCCCGAAACGATGTAGAGCTCATTGGCCGGAAGGAAATCACGAAGGTCGTCTTCCAGAGCAGCCCACGGGCCGCGATTATTGCCAGGCGCTTGGGGGACCATGTTGGTCATGAGGAATGTGGCTGAGTTGTCAGCCACACTGGAGGTTCTATCGGCTGAAGGGCACATGTGGCCTCGATCAAATCCGGAACCACTGTACGAATTACCCATGATCTGACGAAAGTTGGGCGGCAAGGTCGTGTCGTTGCGGTAATCGTCCTGACGATCGGCGCTGCCTCGCCAAGTGCTATCGAGATGCCAACTGGTCCAGTTGGGAATACCGCGATCGTTGTTGTAGGACAACGCAAATTGCAGCTTTGCCATGAGGTAATTGTTCGTGATGTTCGTATCCGTCACGGCATTGCTGGGATTGCCCATGACGAGGTGCTCGCTGGGATCGTGTGCTGCAGGTGATGAAGTCTGGCCGCTGTTTTTGGTGAAGTCCGCATGAGCGACTGGTTGAATTCCGAGTGGCTGCCAAATTGCCAGGCAGAGCAAAGAGAAGAGCCCGATGATGGGAACGAGGCGAGTGCACGCGCGCCCTGGGGCTGAATATTTCGTAGAACGGATCACAATAAAGATTCTTCGGAACAGACCTTTTCGCAAGCTTCGAACTCGGAGATATCTGACGGGAAGTTCGGCGGGAGCGAACGCCCGCTAAATCTAGTTGGGACGGATTATAGCGGGAGTAATGATTCTTGCGAAGTTAGGCTAAGAGGTTTGGGAATTAGGATTTAGGATAGCTTTGCCCAAAAGTCTTAAATCCCACCTGCGGAGCTGGATACATCGGGTCCAGCCTAAGAACAATGGAAGTCGTAGTTATCCAAGTGCGGCAGCTGGCGGAGGATTCAGGACTTTTTGGCTAAGCTATGTAGGGTTTCGTTTCAAAGCTTCATTAGTTCGGAACAACTGCGACAATGTCTTTGTTTGATGCCACCGGCTTGCCCGGTGGAGGTTCATGTTCGCTGCTACGAAGCAAGTTGAGAAGATGAGAAAAGATGCCACCGGCTTGCCCGGTGGAGCTTCATGTTCGCTGCTACAAAGCAAGTTGAGAAGATGAGAAAAGATGCCACCGGCTTGCCCGGTGGAGCTTCACGTTTCTGCCGAAACAGAACCGCCAACAAAGAATCGGTAGCTGCCATCGTGAACGACCACGGGACAAGCCCGTGGCATCTCCGAACCTGAAGGCGATTCTCTTGTAGCAGCTATCGTAAATCACCACGGGGCAAGCCCGTGGCATTACAGCTCACCGTTTTCGGTTTACGGTTTACGGTTCACGGTTTACGGTTCACGGTTCACGGTTTCCGGTTCACGGCTTTCCCGTCAGTCTCATTAACGCGGTTGCGTCGCGTACCAAAATATCCTTGGCGAGAAATACCGGGACAGGCCATGTCTCGGCATCGGCGACGTCATAACGCCGTTCGAGTGTGAACTTGAGAGTATTACGACGCGCGACAACCAGATCGGCGCCATTAGTCAGATATACCACGTGCTCAGGGGTTAACAAGACCGAGGCGTGATCACCCTCGCGCCCTTCGGTAATCCAACGAACCACGCCGGTCTTTGCCTCAAGCGCGACAAATTGTCCTTTCCGTCGCGCTGAGTGACCGTAGATCAATCCATCTCCGAACACCGGTGAGCTCATGTACATGCCAACGTCCAGATTCTTCCACGCCTCGACGGCTTCCCATTTCCCCGCCGTCTGTTTCAACTCGAATGCGTGAGTACCCTGGCGCGTGCCTGACACAATCAAATGCGATCCGGTCCAAACCGGAGTGACTATGTTTTCGTGCCATTCATCCGGAAAGGCTACGGACCAGAGATTGTGTCCAGTCTTTGGCTCAATCCCAACGATCGAGCTTTCGGTGAGGGTGACCAGTTGAGCTTTGCCGGCAACGTCAATCACAACCGCCGAAGCGTAACCAGGCCCCGGCCCTTTCCACTTCCACATCTCGGCGCCGGTGGCCGGATTGAGAGAAAGGATTTGTCCGCCATGAATGTCGCTACCGGTTTGGACTATTACATTGCCGCCGGCCGCAAGAGGTGACGCAGCGGTACCGCAGAACAGTTTCGAAGTATCAATTGAATTTGAAAAGTCCTTCGACCAGAGTTCTTTTCCAGTCGCGGTATCCCAGGCCTTGAGAATGCCGGTTACCCCTAGCGTGAAAAGCCGTTTGCCGATTACGAGAGGCGTGGCATTGGGGCCCTTCGCCATGTTGACGGCGTACTGGTTCTTCTTGAAATTAGCTAAGTATTTTTGCTGCCATAGGATCTGGCCATTCGCAACGTTGATTGCAAAGACTGTTTCATCCGGATCGTGACGGCTATGAATAAAGGCTCGATTATCGGAAACGACTGGAGATGAGTAGCCTTCGCCAACCTCCACGCGCCAAACGCGCTTGAGCGATTCGGGCCAGATTGCCGGAGCATTGGATTTCGAGACTTGACCGTCACGCGAGGGGCCACGCCACTGATTCCATTCTTGAGCTTGAGTGGCGGAGGCAATGAGCAGAAGAATCGATGCAATCTTGAGACTCATCTGTAGTTGTTGAGGGGCTCGATTTTCCATTTGCCAATTCTCATTTTTCAGTGTTCATTGCAGAAGTACAAACACATTTATCAACAGATTACGCCGAATACACAGACGAGCAACAAAAACTCAAGACTCGAAACTCGAAACTCGAAACTCGAAACTCCCCGCGAAGCGGCAGGCAGGGATGCCTGCGCTCCCAGGGCGCGCCGCCTGCCTCCTATTTTCCGCCGGGGGCTAACTTCTCGTTAACATATCTCGTGAACATGGTGTAGAGGTGCTTCGTCGTGCCGGGGCCTTCGAATATTCCGTGCGAGCGATTTGGATATGGCATCACGGAGAACTGTTTGTTCGCTGCGACCAGTGCATTGATCAAAGCCTCAGTTCCCTGGAAATGAACGTTATCATCGCCGGTACCGTGCACAATCATCAGTTGACCTTTCAACTGTCCGGCAAAGGTGAGCGGCGCACTCTGCTTCCATTCATCAGGATGATCCTGCGGCAGCCCGCAATAGCGCTCCTGATAGATTGAGTCGTAGTACTTGACGTCTGGAACCGGCGCCACTGACAAGCCAACCTGGTACACATCGGGATAGCGGAACATCGCATTCAAAGTCGAAGAGCCGCCACCGCTCCAGCCCCAGATGCCAATGCGCGCGGGATCGACAAACGGCCACTTAGCGATCGCTCGCGCGGCGTTCGCCTGATCCTGAGAATTAACCAATCCCATTTTTCGATAAATAATCTTGCGCCAGGCCCGGCCGCGCGGAGCAGGTGTGCCTCGATTATCAACGCTCGCAACGATGTAGCCTTGCTGGGCCAGCATCGTGTGCCACATGCGCGTGAGTCCGCCCCACGAATCAATCACCGTCTGGCCCCATGGCTCGCCATACACATAGAACAAAACCGGATAATGTTTCTTTGGATCAAAGTCTGGCGGCTTCATCATCCAGCCGTCCAATTGCACGCCATCGCCGATATCAACTCGGAAGAACTCAGTCGTCGGCTGCCTGAGCTTTGCCAGGCGCTCCTGCACTGCGCGGTTATCGATAAGCGTTCGCACCGTCTCATGCTGTGGAAGACGCACGATGTTCGTGACGGGAACCTTTGAAACCGTCGAGAAGGTATGAATGGCAACATCCGCCTTAGGCGATATGTTGTAACCGTGCGTGCCTGCGTCCGCCGCCGGTGTTAATCGTTCAGCATCGCTGCTGCCATCCAGTCGTTGACGGAACAAATAGCGCTGCGTCGGATTTTCAGGTGACGCCTGAAAGTAGATCCATTGATTGGCGTCATCGACTTTTTCGACACTCGTGACATCAAACGCGCCTTTGGTTACGAGCTTTACATCGCGACCGTCGCGCGACACTGAGTAGATGTGACGCCAGCCATCACGCTCGCTCGCCCAAAGAAACCTCTTGCCGCCATCAATCCACTCCACGTCACCGCGAGCAAGTCCCGTCTTGTCCCAATCAATATCACCCCAGGCGACATCAACCCAGGTATCGTCTTTCTCAACTAGTATCGGATTGACTTTGCCGGTGCGAGCGTCGCCCATCATGAGCAGGTTTGTGTTCTGCAAGCGGTTGAGCTGCTGAATGACCAGCTCATTCGGATTCCCGGCCCACTCCATACGAGGCAAATAGTTGTTGCGAGGGTCACCCGGAATATCAAACCAGCGCGTCGAGCCTCCATTGGCTGAGACCACACCTACTCGCGCCGCGGAATTTGTCTCGCCGGCTTTGGGATAAGGAAAGGACGTGATGACGGGATAGAGCGCCGACGTGTTGTTGATGAGCTGCATCTCCTTCACGCCTTCGGAGTTCAGCTGCCAGTACGCGATTTGTTTGCTGTCCGGACTCCAGCGAAAGCCATCGCGGCAGAACAACTCCTCCTCGTAGACCCAGTCGAAGGTTCCATTAACGAGGTATCGCGAACCGTCCGTAGTTACTTGAGTAACCTTGCCGTCGTCGCCGAGATTCTCGGCGTAGATGTTGTTCTCGCGCACGTAGGCCACGCGCTTTCCATCAGGCGAGAACTTCGCGAACATCAAGGTTGAAGGTTTGGCTTGCGCGCCACCGAGCTTCCGCAACTTCCAGCTATTCAGCTCGACCACCCAATAATCGCCGCGCGTATTGCTGCGCCAGACACGAGCTGTATTGGTAAAAATAAGCAGCTTTTGCTCGTCAGGGCTGAAATCAAATTCTTCAATCGCGAGTGCTTCGGTAGATCCCGGCGCCACAAGTTTGCTCGCCGGCACTTTGACAGTTCGAGTGCCATTGATCGCGTCGTAATGAACGAGATCAACGGCGCCGGGCTTTTCGGTGGATCGTTCGAGGGCCAGATAGCCAGAACCATCGCTCGTCCACCGGACCGGACCAAGGGATCTCGTGCCGAACGTAAAGATAGTGTCGGTCGTGAGCAACGCTGGATCCGGTTGCTGCGCCGATGAATTGAAGGAGACGACTAGAAGAAAAAGAACAGAAATAAGCAGAGATTTTTGTTTCATGTTTTTAGAATTACCGGACGCGAAATATTCGGGAAGCGAGGAGATGATAAGAGGGCACGGAGCAAAGAGCAAAGCGCAGACGAGAGGCCGGCGGCAGGAGGCAGGCAGCGGGAGGCAGGTCCCGGCTTGGCCGCCCGATGTGCGGAAAGGCTCCGCCTTTCCGCAGGGTGAGTTCCCATGATCGAGAGGCTAAGCCTCGAGCGAATGGGAAGGCATAGCCTCTCGATATTAGCTGCATGCCGGAAAGGCAGCCTCTCCGCTTATCAGGCGGCGAAGCCGCAGCCTGCCTCCCGCCGCCTGCCTCCTGCCTCCCAATTTTTCACCCTGTATTCTCCAGAATCAGGAGAATAGCCAGAACTGCGGCCAGGATGCCGACGCCGATCGCGATATATGCACCGGTTGAGAGATTATTTCCTTTCACTCCCTGTACCTGGGTGTACGCGACGTTGGTTGCAGCGCCGGTTTTCTTGTCGATGACGACAAAGTGATCGTCGGAGACTTCACTGATGTAACCCTTCAGCTTCGTCTTGTCAGTCAGCTTCAACTCGACGCGAGCGGCTTCACCGGTGCCAAGCTGAGCGATGCCGGACTTAACCTTTGCGGCTAAGCGAGCCTGCTTCTCGCCATTCGGGGCGGCGGCAGTAGATTGAACGCCAAGCGTGAGCACTAAGGCCGCCAGTGCACACGAAAGAATCTTTCGAAACATGGTTTCCTCCTACGAAATCTCGGAATTAGCAACGCGTTATAGGGATGTGAGAAGCAAGCTGCACGCCCCGCCAAATGTCAGAGAAGTGCTGCTGATGAGTCAGAAAAAAGCTGCGGCCCCTGCTACAAAATCTCGACACTTGTAGCACAGACTTCAGTCTGTGTGCCGTGACCCACACAGTCGACGCTCAGGTCTTGCGTCTCAAGTTGGTCGAGCGATTGACGATAAGCAAGTCTTTGAGGGAGTGCGGAACGCAGACTGAAGTCTACGCTACCAATCTCGACACTTGTAGCACAGACTTCAGTCTGTGTGCTGTGACCCACACAGTCGACGCTCAGGTCTTGAGTCTCAAGCTGGTCGAGCGATTGACGATAAGCAAGTCTTTGAGGGAGTGCGGAACGCAGACTGAAGCCTACGCTACCAATCTCGACACTTGTAGCACAGACTTCAGTCTGTGTGCTGTGACCCACACAGTCGACGCTCAGGTCCTGCGTCTCAAGCTGGTCGAGCGATTGACGATAGGCGAGTCTTTGAGGGAGTGCGGAACGCAGACTGAAGTCTACGCTACCTCAGCAAAGAAACCATCCGCAGATTTCGCAGATGTAAGAACAAGTCGGGGAGGCGTGATTCAACCGGAAGGTTGGTCGCAGAGATTGTTGAGATCTCTGTGGCATCACCAGCGTCGACTTCCCATATACCTTTCGATTCTCGCCAAACAAAAACATCTGTGTAATCGGCGTAATCTGCGGATAGGGTCTTAGCCGTTCTTGAGTAGGCGGAGTAGGGCGCGTTCGGCTTTGTTCATGTGGGCGCCGCGAGAGTTAACCAACTGCTCGACGGTATCAAAATAACGGGCGATTACTTTTCCCTTCTCAAAACTATCCAGCAGATTTGGACAGATGTACGCGGAGCGACAAACCGCCGGCGTGTTGCCAAGAACTTCAGCGGTTTCCTTGATCGCCTGAACGACGTGTTTTTGCCTGGCAGACTTTGTCTTCGGCAAGTCATCGCCCGCTCGAGCCAGGGCGCAGGCGCAGACAATCGTGCCAGCCCAGGTGCGAAAGTCCTTCGCGCTGAACTTATCGCCCAATACTTCCTTGATGTAGTCGTTGATGTGCTGTCGTTTGACGTCGACGAAATTGCCGTCGCCATTCTGATACTTGAATACTTCTTTCGCTGGAACCCGCAGGAGGGCGCGCACGACTTTGGCTACTGGGCGGTCCTTTAATTGTCGATGTTGTTCAATCCCGCTCTTGCCGCGAAAATTGAAATCGATTACGTCGCCACGCACAGTCACATGCCGCGGCCGGAGAGTAGCCAATCCATAACTGCCATTATCATTCGCATAAACATCGCTGCCTGGTCGCATGAAGCATGTGGAGAGAATACGAAGAATACTAGCCATCACTCTTTCACGCCCGAGATCCGCGCGACGCAAGTCGCGAGTCACAATCTTGCGCATCGTTGGCAGCGCCTGACCAAACTTCAGCAGGCGCTCGAACTTCTTGCGCTCGCGACGCTTGACCTGGTTTTCGTGATAGAGGTACTGCCAACGGCCGGCTGCATCAGTGCCCACGGCTTGAATGGCGCCGCCCGCTGCTGGATTGATGGCCACGTTGGACCATGCCGGCGGAATGACGAGGGCTCTGATGCGCTCCAGATCAGCAGCGGAAACCTTGCTGCCATCAGCATGCTGGTAGCGAAAGCCTCGCTTCGGCGTGCCGAGGCGGCGAATGCCGATGTTTTGTAGTCGCTCGAGTTGAGTCATGCTTGCAAGAAAGGACCTATCCGCAGATTTCGCAGATTCCACAGAACGGGCGGAGAGCAGAGAGCAAAGCGGCAGGCTATCCGAAAGCAAGATAGAAAGTGAGGGGCTACTGTGTCTTGGCCCCTTTGCTCTTCGCGCTTTGCCCTTAGCCTTTTCGGTGTAATCTGCGGATAGTTTTCACCTCATATTTGATTTCGGGAACAGAGTTCGTTCGGGCTCGGCGTTGAGCCGCTCGAGCATCTTCTTGATCAGTCGAGTCTTGATCCGCCCGGCCTCGCGCGGCGGCACCAGATAGCGCAAGATGGCTTCCAACCAAGTGTTATCGCTCACACGAAAAATCACATTCGGCCTCTCCCGCACTTGCAGCTCGTCAACTGGCGTCTCTGCCAGCAACTTCTTGTAAGTACGAACGCGTTCGAGCATCGCTTCGCCGATCTCTTCGCGAGCAATGTCCTGCATCGTTTGCGCCACGAACCCCAGATCGCTCTGGTAAGCGACGTGAAACTTGATCTCGCTCCAGACATAGGGAAATAGCGGCCAGCTATAGTTGTAAACAGCTGAGTTGAGGACATTGGAGTTGGGGAACTTGATGACGCGGCCACTGGGATGATCGGTAGACAACAAGTCACCGCCGAATTCCCAAAGGGTCGTGTCGAGATAACCGACATCGATAACGTCGCCGGTCGCGTTGCCGATCCTGATGCGATCGCCAACCCGGTACGGAGTGCGCACAAGAATGTAAATCCAGCCGATGAAGCTCGTGAAAGTTGTCTGCAGCGCGAGTCCCAGGATCACCGAGAACACGCCGAGTGAAACGACCGCGGTGTACCAGTTGACGAACAAGACTGAAATAATGATTAGGCCAACGATGAATGTTGCCAACAGCTTCAGAATTCGCCGCAGATTGTATTCAGAGACTGGATCGGTGACGCGATCGAGCAGGTAAACATCAACAATCTTAACCACCGTGATCGCGGTGGCGATACCAATGGCGCCCAGGATAGCTCGGGACAGAAAGGCGCCCAAGGCAAGATAGGCTCTGAGGAAATAGTAGAGTCCACCGAGCAGCGCCAACACGACCAGGTAGGTGCCGACAAAGGCCTTCTGTTTTTTTTGAACGACCGGGCTGGGTTCGGGACGTCCGGCAGTTTGCTTCAAAGCCTTTTGAATGTCGCTTTGTTGCTTAAGCTCTTCGACCTTCTCTTCCCGGTCCTGGAAAGACGATGAGACCGGCTCGTCGACGAGGTTGTTTGGATCGGACTGGACCATTGATGCCCAATGATAGGCAATTCGCGAGCACAAGATTAATGGCGCATTTCGGAGGGAAGGCGGTCGATTGTTGGATTGTTCGGGAACGGAGAGTCGCGCTGTTGTATGGATTGCGTCCTGTGGAGAGTTTCAGCCGCGGACCCAAGTAGACCGAATAGCATCGGATGAACGCGGATGAAACGGAGCTGAAATCTGTATTAGTCCCAAACTGGGCCACGGACTGCTCAAGATTGGTCAGCTCAAGATTGAATTGATCAGCTCAAGATTGATCAGCTCAGGGTTGAATTGATCAATCTTGAGAGGGGTATTGTTGTCCTTTGGAGCTAAGGGTTCTTGAGCTGATCAATCTTGAGAGGCGTATTGTTGTCTTTTGGAGCTAAGGGTTATTGCGTGTTCTAAAATTGGCGCCGATTTATCCGACTCCGTCTCGACCCTTTGCTCTATGCCCTTTGCCGCGAAATCTGCATTCAGCATTCAGCAATCAGCAATCTACTGGGCCGGCTTAACTTGCTTTTTGAATTGCGCGACGGTGAGCGTGTTAAGAACTTCGCGTTTTCTAATCCCGGCACGGCGAGCAAGACCAATACCAAATGGCAGGTGCTGCAGATCACTGATCGAGTGAGCGTCGGTCGAGACTACGAACTTGATGCCGCGCTTGCGAGCTTCTTTCAACCAGCGCGGCTCTAAATCCAAACGTTTCGGGTCGCCGTTGATTTCGATGTAGGCATTTGACTCAGCAATCACATCCAGCACTTCCTCGACTCGCAAAGGTATTGGCGGCCGGCGCTGGACCAGACGACCAAGCGGATGTCCCCAAATCTTGAAGTAAGGGTTTTGCATCGCTCGCTTGACCCGGCGCGTCATTCCGTCTTCATCGAGTTGGTAGCGATTGTGGATGGACGCGATAATGACATCAAACTGCTCGAGAATTCGATCCGGATAGTCTAAATCGCCTTCCTTAAGAATGTCCGATTCAGTGCCGCGCAGAAGTTTTACTTTTACTTTCTCCTGCACCTCATCGATCTCTTCCCACTGGCGCATCAGACGATCCAACTTCACACCATTGGCATAAAAGGCGGTCGGAGAATGATCGGTGATCGTGATGTACTGCATTCCCATTGCTTCGGCGGCGAGCGCCATTTCCTCGACCGAGTTGCGACCGTCTGAGTAAGTCGTGTGACAGTGAGTCATGCCGCGTATGTCCGCAAGCGTCAAAAGATCTTCGGGCAGCTTCCCTGCCAGCGCCATTTCGATCTCGCCATCGTCTTCGCGCAGCTCGGGTGGGATGTACTGCATGCCGAGGTGATCAAAGAGTTCCGCTTCAGACTTGATTGAGACTTTGCGGGCAGCCTTGCCAGCCACGCGTTCGAGAGTCGTTGGATTGAGTTGAAAGCCTTTCTTCGCCGCAACCGTTTGCATCTTCGCTACGTGAGCTTTGGCGCCAGTCTCGTTGTGTACGGCAACTGCGAATTCAGGATGCGAGACTGCGGTGAAGGCAACGCGAACATTTTCAATTAGCTTTACGACACAGCTGGTTTCAGTTTGTGCTTCGACGTCCGTGATCGAAGGCAATTGCAGAAAATGATTAAGCAACTTGACGGGTGAGCGTCGCGCGCTCGCCACGATCCGAATCGTGCCTACAGTTTCTTTCCAGCGCCGAATGGCTCCGACGACCTCGGCTGCGCGCGCCTCGTCAGATGTCTGGACATGCTCGAGAATCTGCTGGGCCAGTCGTCGCGCGTGCAGCAGCAGCAAACTTTGACCGCGATTCTCGTAACGCTCGATGGCAGTAAGCAGCTGCTGCGCGGACTTCTCGCCAAAACCGGGTACGTCCTTAATCTTTCCCTGATCGATTGCAGCTTTCAGCTCGTCGAGATTGCGAATGCCAAGGGCCTCGTTAAGCTTTTGAAGTTTCTTGAGGCTGACGATTTTCGAAAGCTCGATCGAGCCGGACGGAAGCTCCGAGCGCAACTTCTCGAGATATGGTGAACGTCCAGTAGTTAGGATTTCTTTGATCTGGACAGCAAGCGCAGCGCCAATACCCTTGATTTCAGTCAGTCGATCTTGAGCTGCGAGCGCCGCCAGATCGCCGGGATAGTCGCCGATGAACCGGGCGGCGTTCCTATAGGCGCGCGCGCGAAACCGATCCAGCCCCTTCACTTCGAGGAGCTGGCCTATCTCGCTGAGGATTGCTGAGACTTGAAACTTAGCGTTTGCAGACGGAGGTTTGGCTGGCATAGAACCGATTTTCCATATCACATTTAGAATTTTCATTTGTCATTGTAAAGCTGTTCAAGCTCCAATGCTGAATGGAAAATCGGAAATGGCAAATGATATATGGAAAATGCTCTCTCTTTCGCCGTCACCAATTCACGATCAGCTCCTGCGAGCCTTCCCACACCTTGATATCTTGCCGGATCGCGGCTCGCTGAAGTTTCGCTGGATCTTCTAACAATCGACCCGCTCCCAGGGCCACGGCTGACAGCGGATCGTCGGCGAGCATGACTCGCAAATTCAATTCGTGCTGCAAGCGGCGGGACATGCCATTCAGCAGCGAGCCTCCGCCTGTCAGAATAACTTCCGAGTAATAGATATCGGCGGTGACCTCGGGCGGCGCTTCTTCAATGACACTGCGAATGGCATTTATGATCTCAGTCAACGCAGGTTGCAGAGCTTCGTGCACATCTTCAGAACCAATGACGAAACTCTTGCCCGATCCATTCGTCAACAATTTACCCACCAACTCGAGTTCGCTGGTGTCCGCCGGCGTCAGCTCTGCCGTGCCCAGCAGCCGTTTGATCCGCTCGGCTGTGCATTCGCCAATTTGAAGCGAGTGCTTCACTCGAACCAAATCTCGAATCGCCTCGTCCATGGTGTTACCGGCTACCGGCAAGCTGCGCGAAGCGACAATTCCGCCGGACGCAACCAGCGCGATGTTGGTGGTCCCGCCGCCAATATCGACGAGCAAATGCGCGTGCTCGTCCTCCATGTCGATGCCCGCACCCGCTGCCGCAGCCAGACCTTCATCAACCAAATCGACTCGTCCCGCGCGAGCATCACGCGCGGCCTCGCGGACTGAACGCTGCTCGATTGTCGTCGATGAGCCCGGCACACCAATCACGAGGTGACTGCGCCAGTGACGGCCGGCGCGCGCAAGCTTCAGAAATGTCTTCAACATTTTCTGGGCGACTTCGAAGTTATCGATGGAGCCGTTGCGAATCGGTCTGAAGACTTCGATATCACGCGGCTCACGACCAAGCAGTTTTTGCGCGGCCCTTCCCACCGACAACACTTCGCTTGAGTGCTTTTCGATGGCCACAACCGAAGGTTCATTCAGGATGATTCCTTCATTGGGCACGCAAATCAACGTATTAACTGTCCCAAGGTCGACGGCGAGATGATCAACAAAAAAGTTGCGCAGGACTGTTGTAGGATTCAAAGTTGCCATCCTTTCGAAGCTGGAACTGAAACGGGATCAAACATGGCCACCATGGCCCTGGCTCATTCGATCCGACAGAATTCTCCCGGGTTGGCCAAGAACTATCAATTTTTGTACCAATGAGGTGTGGAGTCAGCGGCTGATGGAAGTTGATCTACAGATGGGTGAAATTTGCTGGGAATTCTGTTTGGGATTGGTCGCGCCCTGCCTGATAACCAAACGGCCTCGCACGCGCGACTGTATGAGTGAGAGTCAGTACAACTTATTGGCGGGAGGCTCTGAGCTAGCCTGCAGGGCAGGCGAAAGCATAAAGCCTGGTGTGGAGCGAAGCGAAACCCAGGAACAAGTTGCGGTCAAACAATTCAGCCCGGCGGAGCGGGCGGCAGAACATTGGCTCCAAATAACTTTCGCCCGCTCCGCGGGCTCGCTGCTTCACGGCGCAAACCCTGGGGTTCCGCTTCGCTCCATTCCCGGCTTTATGCTTTCGCCTGCTCCGCAGGCTGGTTGGGTCCGTTTGGCTCTTGCTCCTCGGCTATTTGCTGTCGCTCGCCCAAAAGAACTCGCACTTGGTGCACAGCCTTATCGTTCACGAGGTGAATCTCGTTCTCGGCCTGAAGCTGTCCATCAACTTCGAGCAACGCTACTCCGCGACTCAGCGACAGCGGATTCTCCACGGTAATTCGATAGGTGGTTTGCTGATATCGATAAGTAATCTCAAAACTTCGCCACCAGCGCGGCACGCACGGCTCAATTTTCAAAGTATCAACGCGCAACTGGAAACCCAGTATTGATTCCAGGCCGGCGCGGTACATCCAACCTGCTGAACCGGTGTACCACGTCCAGCCTCCCCGTCCCGTGTGCGGCGGCACGGCATAAACGTCGCCGGCGCAAACGTAGGGTTCGACTTTGTACTTGTGCAACCCAGCTCGAGTCGAGGAATGATTGATGGGGTTAAGGAGCGAGAACAGCTCGCCACTTCGATCGCCATCGCCGAGCATCGCGAAGGCAATCATCGTCCAGATCGCTCCGTGCGTGTACTGCCCGCCATTTTCCCGCACACCCGGTGCGTAGCCTTTGATGTAACCCGGATTCATCGCGCTCTTGTCGAACGGAGGCGTGAACAAGAGGACAATGCCATCTCCGCGTCGAATCAGGTATTCATCTACGGCAGCCATCGCGCGCGCGGCCCGATGTGGTTCCGCAACCCCGGAAATGACTCCCCAGGATTGCGCGATCGAGTCAATCCGGCATTCATCGTTCTGGGACGAGCCCAACGGTGTCCCATCATCGAAATAAGCGCGTCGATACCAATCGCCATCCCAGGCATTTGCGTCCAGGGCTTCGCGGAGATGTTGCATGTGATCTCGATAGCGCGTGGTCAGGTCGGGCTGATCTCGCTCTTCACAGAACGGAGCAAACCCTTCGAGTGTCTTGTAGAGAAACCACGCCAGCCAAACGCTCTCGCCCTTGCCGAGGTATCCGACGCGATTCATGCCATCGTTCCAATCGCCGATGCCCATCAGCGGCAGTCCATGCGCGCCAACTGCCAGACTTCGGTTGAGAGCCCGAACACAGTGCTCGAAAATTGAGCCTGTCTCGGCGGAGACGGTCGGCTGCAAGTAGATCTCGTGCTCATCGGGACCGAGCAGCGGCGCTTCGAGAAACGGCGCCATCTCATCCAAAACAGACTTGTCTCCAGTCACGTTGATGTAACCGGCCACCACTAACGGCAGCCACAGCAAATCATCGGAGAACCTGGTACGAACACCGCGGCCAGTGGGCGGATGCCACCAGTGCTGAACATCACCTTCTTTGAATTGACGCCGTGCTGCGCGCACGATTTGATCTCGAGCGGTCTGCGGATCTCCGTAGAGCAACGCCATAACGTCCTGCAATTGATCCCTAAAACCAAACGCGCCTCCCGATTGATAGAACGCCGTGCGTGCCTGCACGCGGCAGGAGAGTGTTTGGTAAACAAGCCAGCGATTCAACATCAGATTCAAAGCCACGTCCGGCGTCTTCACTTCAATGGTGCTCAAGAGCCGATCCCAGTAATTCAGCACTTTGTCGAAAGCCTGATTCACGAGGCCAGCCTGCCGGTACTGGGCTACAAGTTTGCTCGCCTTCTCTTTCGATTCAGCTTCACCCAGCAGGAACACGAGTTCGCGAGCCTCGCCCGGCGCCAGTTCAATAGTCGTCTGGATCGCCGCGCACGGATCAAGTCCCGCTCCCGCGCGCCCGCCTAATTTTGTTCGATCCATCGCCGCTGGACGCGCCATCGTTCCATTGCGTCCGATGAACTCTTTGCGATCGCAAGTGACGCTGGTGACGTTGCCGTTGGTGGCAGCGAACGCGACTCGATCAGCAAATTCGTTGTTGTAAGGATTGCGAGCATAGATCGCGTCATCCTCGAGCTCGGTGATGATGTAAGGCGCGGCGTTGTTGCGAAAGACTGCGAGCACTAACTCGTTGTAAGCGGTGATTGAGATGACACGACGCTTGTCGGTGCGATTGCGCACGCGTAACAGCGACACTTTCACCGGATCTGCCAAAGGCACAAACTGCAGCAGCTCCTGGGAAAGGCCGTGACTGTTATGCTCGAACACTGTGTAGCCCTGTCCGTGTCTTATCGTGTAGCTTTCCGTTTCGCGAATCGGAAGTGGTGTCGGCGACCAAACCGCGCCTGTCTCTTCATCTCGCAGATAAAGCACTTCGCCGGGAGGATCGCTGACGGCGTCGTTTGACCACGGCGTTAACCGGTTCTCGCGGCTATTCATTGACCACGTGTATCCGCTGCCGCTTTCAGTCACCATAAAACCAAATTCAGGATTGTTAGCCACGACATTCGACCACGGGGCCGGCGTCCACTGTCCTTCTCCCAACACTGTGACGTATTCGCGTCCATCTTGAACAAACCCACCGAGCCCGTTGAAGAACGTCAATTCCGGAATGCTGCTGAAAGAATCGTGAGGATGCGAGCGCTCGGGCAAACGGGGCGTGAACTGGGGCGGCAGCGACTCTTCGACAGGCCGGCGCTCCAGCTGCTCATCAAGCGAGCCACGCTCGGTCACGATTACGACTCGCGCGACTGAGTGAAGCAGGATCCGATCTTCGTCGGGCATCAAATCGGAGCGGCGAATGAAAACTCCGCCGGGCTTGTCCTGCAGTCCAGTCAAACCGCTCGTGCGCACCAGCGATTGGATCTCGTCCTGCAACGATTGAATGTAGCTCGGTGGATGATCGTTCAAAATAACGAGGTCAACCTTGAGACCTTTGTAATGCAGGTATTCGTGTGCTCGCAGAATTTGGCGCACCGAGCGCAGATCCTCGGTTTGATTGAGGCGAACGAGAATGATGGGCAGATCGCCACTGATTCCGTACGGCCACAAAGCCGACTGGCTTCTCGTATTGAGCGCGAGCACATGTGCGCGTGGACGCAGAGCCGAATCTGAATAAATCACCCGCTCGCCCAGCCTCTGAAATAGATTGGCATCGTCAGGTCCAATGCCGAGATGCGTCATCTCAACCTGCGCCCTCGTCCAGGCTAGCCGCGACTGTCGTTCAAACGTGTTCGGGTCGTGGTACTTGTCAGCCAGAATGGCGGCTTCTGCTCTCGATTGAGCTACTGCAGTCGTAAAGGTTACGCAGGTGCTCTCATTCGGTCTTAGTCGCACTCGGCAACGCAGGCTCATGACGGGATCCAAGACGGCGCCGACCGTGTTTGACAGCGGGCGTTCTTCCATCACGGCCACAGGATCCGAAACAGTGTGCCCTCGACCCAGGAAACGTCCGCGATCGGTTTCATACTGCACCGCGCCGATCATGGAGTTCTCGACCACGACGACATGAACTCCCCAAATCGGCGAGTCGTTACTCGAGTACTGACGCCGGTGAGCCAGCAAAGCATTGTGAGCAGGCAGAAATTCCGTCTCGATAAAGAGGTTGCCGAACGCTGGATGAGCGATGTCAGCCGCGGGTGGCGCCAGTACAACCTCGGCATAGCTCGTGAGCTCGATTTCGCCCGTGCGGTTGGAATTGTTCGTGATGGTGACCTGTCGAACTTCAGCGTTCTCCTCAGGTGAGATGACTATTTGCGTGTGCGTTACAAAGCCTGAGTCAACTCGCCAGAAGTCGACCTTGTCTTCAGCAAAAGTTACTTCGTAGGACTGAGGCTTTCGACCCACGGGCTGTTGTCCCGCCGACCAAACCGTGCCCGTGTGAATGTCTCGCAAATAGATGAACGTGCCCCACTGATCTCGTGTTACATCTTCGCGCCAGCGCGTCACAGCTCGATCAGCACAAAGTGAGTAGCCTGACCCTGCTGCGGTCAGCATCACGTGATAGTTGCCGTTCGTGAGCAATTGAGTTCGCGGCGTCGAGTGATCCGCGGTGCGATAGATGCGAGCTACTGAGCCGGGAATCTGGCTGGCAACACGACCGATTAGTACTTCTTCAGCACGAGGTCGAGTCGCGGGGACACCTTGCGGAATTCGCTCTTGCAGCAGCAGCTCGGTTGCTCGAACCGACGGGTCCGCATGAAAACGTCTCTCCATTTGTCCGTCGTGAATGGCGTTATCGAGGGCCACGAGACTCATGCCCTGATGGTGGGCCATGAAAGCGCGAATGAGTACGAGCTTTTGATTCTGCGGCAATCGATCTCCGGTGTAATCGATGGCTTCGTAAAAGCCGTAGCGGCCCAGGGCACCCTCGCGTTGCAGATGAAGTAGATTGGTCACTGCTGCTGCCGGATCAACTCGCGAGGCCAACATGGTGGCGTACGGTGAAACCACGAGATCCTGGACCAGGCCGCGTTTTAAGCCCAGGCCCGGCACGCCGAAAGGTCCGTACTGGTAATTCAGATTCAGATCGCGAGCGTTATACGCTGATTCCGAAACGCCCCACGGCACTCCTCTTTCTTCGCCGTATTCAATTTGTCTCTTCACCACCGCGCGATGTGTCTGATCCAGAAGCGTCTCGGGATAGCTATTCATTACCAGCAACGGCATCAGGTACTCGAACATCGTACCCGTCCACGAGATGAGCGCCCGTTCTCGACCGATCAGCGTCAGTTGGCGACCCAGTCGAAACCAATGCTCCTGCGGTACATCTCCCTTGGCGATGCCGATGAAACTTGCGAGTCGTGCTTCCGTAGCAAGCAGGTCGTAGTAAGAATTGTCCGGCTTCAGCTCTGCGACGTTGTAGCCAATCGTGAAGAGCTCGCGATCTTTGTCGAGCAGGAACGAGAAATCCATCTCATGAAAAATGGTTTCTGAAGTTTGCGCCAACTTCCGCAAGCGTTGGAGAAGATCATTTGCCGAACCGACTGTGCTTTGAATCTTGCCGGCTAACTCTCGTAAGTCGTTTGCAGCCGTTACATCGACGGGTGTTTGGTTCATGCCCTCGACTTCACCCTGCAAAGCCGCCAGCTCCAGCATGAGCTCATCACAGCGCTCCGGGACTTTTGCTATCGGAAGGTTCTGTCCGATTAAGTTCTTTATCGCTTCCCAACGTTCGCGCGCTGGTTGACCGGCGCGTTGCACGAGCGCCTCGATATCGATCGTTCGAACTTCAGCCCAGGGAACCAGGGTCGTCAAATCACGACGCAAGCCGCGCAGTTGATGTCGAAGGGCACTAATCCACCAGCTCAAATCCGCGAAATTGTCAGTCCCGTGTTCGAGCGCGAGCGCGCCGACGATGTCCTCGATGGTTCCCGCGCGCCTGCTCAAAGTATCGAGAAGCGTTGCCCATCCGGGCAGCGTTTGTGGAGCCGAGGCGGAAACCAAACGTTTGCAAACTTCAATCTCTTCACGAAGATGCTTGATGGTGATGACCTCGGTGCGCTGGCGAATGGTGCCAAGCCTGGTGGCCTCCTCACTAATCAATTCAAGCGTGTCAGCCAACCCGCCGATCGTTTGCTTACCGAAGATCTGTTTGTCCTGTAGCTCGACACAAAACTGTTTTGCCGCGATTAAGTGTCCGGCCAGATTGCCGCTATCTACCGTGGATATGTATTGAGGCAGCAATGGCTCGAGTGACCGCGTGTCATACCAATTCAAGAAATGCCCGTGAAACCTTTGCAGCTTGCTCAAAGTCACAAAGGTCAACTCTGTTCGTTCAGTAAACTCGAACGCGCTAACGTAACCAAGGTCATGCGCAGCTGCGGTTGAAAGCAGGAGCAAGCCGATGTTTGTCGGTGAGGTCCGATGAGCGATAACTGGCTTCGGATCTTCCTGAAAATTATCGGGCGGGAGCCAATTGTCTTCAGCCCCGACAAAAGTCTCAAAGAATCTCCACGTTCTGCGCGCGATGAGTCGAGTGAAGCGAAGCTCGCCTGCTGTTAGTACGACTCTGCGGCGCTCAGCCTTCTGACTAACCCACCAGGCGACAAAGGGTGAAACTAACCAGGCTGCAAGAAAGGGAGCGGCGTCGAGAATCGCCGCAGGTCTTAGCCACAGAATCAAACCAACCGCGACAAGCGCGAGCGGCAAAACCGCAAACATGAAGCGAAACAACGTGGATAGATCATGACGGCTCGACTTCTCAGCGTCAGCCGCTGTGACCCATTCGAGCAGATGCCGGTGAGAGACGTAGCGGCGATAAAGAACGCGAACAATCGCGTCGCTCATCAAGCATGCCTGGTGACCGATGAAAATGAATGTGAGCACGAACTGCGCTGTGTTGGTGCGAAGGTTACCCCAGACGCTCCAAAAATGGCTGGTCCACGGAATTCCGCGCGGATGAGTCATCAAACCAGTCGTCACGTGGAGATAAGCCGGGAACGCCATCGACAACAGGACAAAAAGGCTCCACAGAAATGGCGAGCCAGGAAAGATCGTCCACGATGCCAGCAACCATAAGACAATCGCCGGCGCAGTGAGACTGCGACGAAGGTTGTCAAAGACTTTCCACCGCGACACCAGGGGCAGCGCATTGGGCACGCTTCGACCACGGTCGTCGGGAACATAACGCGTAAGCCAGGGCGCTATCTGCCAATCGCCTCGAGTCCAACGATGCTGGCGTTTGGCATAGGTGTCGTAGTGCGGCGGATAGTCATCGAGCAGCTCGAGATCTGTAACCAGCGCGGCTCGCGCGAATAACGATTCAAACAGATCATGACTAAGCAGCGCGTTCTCCGGGACGCGTGACGCGAGCGTTTGCTCGAAACTATCAACTACGTACAGTCCCTTCCCGGTATAACTACCTTCGCGGAACAGATCCTGGTAAACGTCAGACACGGCCGTGGTATAGGGGTCGATTCCGGTGTGACCCGAAAAGATTCCCGCGAACCTTGATTCACCGGAGCTCAATAACGAAACGCTCACTCGGGGCTGCAGAATGCTGTAGCCTCGCGTAACGCGATTTACTTTGCTGTCGATGATGGGCCGATTCAGCGGGTGAACAGCAGTTCCTATAAGACGGCGCGCCACATCTCGAGGCAGCTGGGTATCTGAATCCAAAGTAATGACAAATCGCACCTCGCCGAGGCTGCTGGTGTCCCCGGCTTGAACGCTGAAACTGGTGTCTTTGGCTCCGCGCAAAAGCTTATTGAATTCATGTAGCTTGCCGCGTTTGCGCTCCCATCCCATCCACTTTCGCTCCGCAGCGTTCCAAAGTCTCCGGCGATGAAACAGGTAGAACCTTGAGTACCCCTTCTCCGTCTGATTGCTGTAGGTCGCATTGAGACGTTCTATTCCAGCCAGAGCAGCATCGATGAGCGCTTCGTCCTCAGGCAATTCAGCCTCGGATGCGTCTCCAAAGTCCGTTAGAAGCGCAAAGTGAATTCGCTCGTCCTGGTTGGCGAGAAACGTGACCTCGAGTTTCTCGATTAACTTTTCGACGAACTCAAGGTTTGAAAGGATGGTCGGCACCACCACGAACGTTCTCGCGTCCCTGGGAATTCCAGCTGTTGTGTTCATGCGCGGAAGAACACGAGGCTTGAAAAGATTCGTGATATCAAAATTCAAAACACTGAGCGCGAGATCACTCGCCGGCAATAGGGCCAGCAGGATCATGACGAGGATTAATGGCCACGATCCGCCCTTCAGATAACAACCGATGCTGAGCAGAGTGACTATCAGCATAGTTAAGAAGGACAGGGTGCCGAGGTAGAAAAACGTCGGATGCCGCAGAATCCATCGCCCGATTCGTTGTGAGAAGTAGGGACGGTACTTGAAAGTTGACTCGAGTAACGAACTGCCGGAGTCAACGAGGAAGTAACCCACGTGATTTGTGAAATCACCTGAATCAGTCGTGGCGTTACGCGCCAACTCCACGGTCGCTTTTGCGACTTCTACTTCCGGAACATTTGTGCGCTTGCTGATCTTTTCAATTACGTGGCGATAACGGTCACGGCTCGCGAATTCCATCTTCGAGTAAGCGCCCGCCGGATCCTGACCGAGGATTGGTTCGATTAAGCTGACCCGTTCAAAAAAGTCGCGCCAGTCGAGCGTCGACAACAAGCGCATGCTGGTGATGATATTTCCGACAGTTACCTGCGCGGCCGCCTGACGCTGGTGTTCGCTGTGCATCACCTGCTCAATGCTGGTGCCCTGCTGCTCGAGCTGTTTCTCGATCCAAACGAAGACCGGTGTGATTGACGTGTCCTGATCACGCAACCGCTGAATGAGCTGCACCACAAAAGCGCGGTGAACTCGATCCCATCTTTCAAATCGCTCCGAAACGAGACTAACCGGGTCGTAGCCTTGAGTCGCGGAAAGCTCCAGTAGCTTGTCGGCAAACTTATCGGCTTCGGCTTTTTCGGATCGCCAGCGAACAATCTGCGTCCCGAGCCGGCGGAGATTCTCGACGAGAGCGAGTCGCAAACTGATGGCGACGGCCCACAGTTCGCCAATTGTTAAAGCCGCGCCTGACTGGTAGGCAGTGATGAAACGTTTCAGTGTTGCCGGATCAAGCCGGCTATCTGTGTGAGCGATCAGTGCGAGGGTAACGACATAAATGCGCGGATAATCCGCCAGCTCTCCTTCTGACAACTTGGGCAGCTCTTTGTAATAGCCCTTCGGTAAATCCTCCCGTATCTCACGAAGCTGCTCCTCGACAATGTGAAAATTGTCGAGCAGCCATTCGGCGGCGGGAGACATTGACTCTCCCTGACGGACGGCATCGACGAGAACGCGATAAACGGCTACGAGCTTTCGGCCGTTATCCTCCAGACGCGGCAGTAAGCCTGCGCGGCCTTTCTTTTTTACGGTGCGATGTTCGGCGGCAATAGCGTGCGCGTATTGCTCGAGTCGCTCGACGCTGAAGAGCTCGCCACGAATCGGCTCGTCGCTGAGATACTTGGATTCCCCAGTGATGGCTCGAAAGAGATCAACCATAGTTCTGCGTCGAAATTCTGAGGGGGGATAAGCTGGCAGCAGGGGACATCGCCTTACGGGGGGTAAGTAACGAGATTCGCGAGATGTCAGGCAGCTGAATGATACTCGATTATCACTGAGTCGAGGTAACGCGGCCTTGAGAGGGTAATGCCCTAATTTGGAGTGCGCCGACCTGTCGGCGCTTTCGTCGCTGCGACCTGTCGCAGCAAGTGTCGAAAAAAGCCTATTATCAAACTCGCGGCGTCGAGCCGCCGCGGGCGAAAGCGATGACAGGTCATCGCACTCCAAACTAGGGGGGTGGGGTTTGGGGTGTAGAAAATTGGGGTGGGGGGGCTACACCCTATACCCTCGTCCGTTCAGCTACACCCTACACCCTTCACCCTACACCCTTGTCCTGTGTATCTCTCCGGTACATCGACCGGTGGAAATATGTTTAGTAACAAACCACAAAAGCGCTGAAGCTGGCTTCGTATAACTGTTGGCAACCTCAGTGCCAGCGTTACAAAACTTGTTCTTTGCTTGTTCTTTGATCGCTGGAAGCTTCGGCTCAACTAACAATAAAGCTGGAGAGAGTACTCACACGGAGCGGTAGTTGCATAAACCCAAACAGAGGATCATTTCCAGGGGGTGAATCGCGACATGGGAGCTGCAGCTGCAACACTTCAGTCAATTCAAACTTCCTTGAACACAACGAAGGCTGAACTTTCTTTGGTCGACGGAGATAGTCGTCGTCCCGCTCGTTTACAGCTGATCGAAACGATCAAAAACAATGTGATGGCGTGGACGAAGTGGCGAGCGATGGACGTTGCAGTCTCAAATTTCAGATCTCAGATCTCAAGATCAGATCTCAAGACTTAATTTCAGATCTCCAGACTTAAGATGGCAACCAGAACCAAAACCAAGTCGCCAAAGCGGACGACCAAAGCGTCGAAATCGGCACGAGCTCGTTCAAACCGCGTTTCGGCTCGCGCGTCCGGCAACGGTACCCGCGAACTCCGTCAGCTCAAAGAACCAAAGTCTCCCATGCCGGCGCAGCATCAACGCAAACCCGGCCTGGAATCAAAACTGGATCCGCGTCCTAATTACCTCGCGCCGTTCTACAAAGGCGCCGATAAGCTTTCTAAGAAGGTGGCGTTGATCACCGGAGGCGATTCCGGAATTGGACGCGCGGTCGCAGTTCTCTTTGCCCGAGAAGGCGCCGACATTGCCTTCACATACCTCGAGCCCGAACGTACCGATGCCGAGGAAACTCAGGAAGCTGTCATTGCCGAAGGCCGACAAGCAATAACGATCTCAGGAGATGTTCAGGATGCCGACTTTTGCCGCAAAGCCGTGGATACGACGATTAAGGAATTTGGCAGACTCGACATCCTTGTGAATAACGCAGCGTTTCAGCAACACCAGAATGGTCTTGACGACCTCACCGAAGAACAATGGGATCGCACCTTCAAGACCAACATTTATGGCTACTTCCACATGACGAAGGCCGCGTTACAACATCTTAAGAAGGGCAGCGCGATTATTAACACTGGTTCAATTACGGGTTTGGAAGGAAGCAAGGAGCTGCTCGACTACGCTTCGACAAAAGGTGCGATACACGCGTTTACAAAATCGCTTGCACAAAACCTCGTAGCAAAAGGCATCAGGGTAAACTGCGTCGCGCCCGGTCCGGTTTGGACACCCTTGAACCCTTCAGATCAGGATGCTGAAGATGTGGCGGAGTTTGGCGCGGACACGCCGATGAAACGGCCGGCGCAACCGGAAGAGATTGCGCCGGCGTATGTCTATTTCGCGTCTGAAGCAGACTCGAGTTATGTGACTGGAGAAGTCTTGACGTTATTGGGTGGTGAAACGACCGCCGGCTAGCGGCGTATTCGCTCGATTCATAATAGGGGGAAAAAGAAATGGCAGACAGTGAGAGTGGCGGCAGTACTGGCGTAATTGCGATTCTGGTGATCTTTATCGTGATCGTGGTGGCGGGCTTGCTCGTGTTTGGTGGCCGCCTCTTTAATAACAATAAGAAAATCGACGTGAATATTTCGACGCCGAAGTAGTTATGGAAAAGGCCAACAAAGTCACGGTCAGTCTGGCGATCATTTTGTTGGTCTGTTTCTTTCTACCCTGGGTTCAGGTGAGTTGCGGCGCTGAGAAAGATACTGCAACCGGACTCGATCTCGCTCGTGACGGCGACACCGCCTTGTGGCTGATTCCCGTGCTCGCAATAGTTCTCGCGGTTTGTGGGTTGCGGTTGCTAAAAATCGATCAGCGGATTTTTGGGTTGATAACGATACTCAGCGGTCTCGTGAGCGTCTACCTCCTAAATCATGAGCGTAGCAAGTTCACTGACAACTCCGGCCTCATCGAAGCGAGGCTGACTCCAGGTTTTTGGCTGGCGTTGATAGCTGCGATTGCGACCACTGTTACTGGCGCATTCTCGTTGTTACGACGCCGCCAGGAATGAACTCTTTAGTTTTGGATGTTGGTAGAAGTTGTGCAATCCAAAGTTCGGGCGCTTAGTCAGTTAGTCCTGTTTCCCTTTGCTGCTTTGCGCCTTTGCGGGAAAGCCAACGTCTCGCAAAGTCGCCAAGAACGCAAAGAACACAACTGACTTTAGTAGCTCCTAACGCCGGTGCTACAGATCTCCGAGATCTCAAATGAGCGAATCAACAAACCATCGTACTTTTGTCGTGGGAGACATACATGGTTGTTACGATGAGCTAATGGATCTGCTCGACGAGGTCGACCTTGCCGAAACCGATCGAGTCATCGCGGTGGGAGACCTCATTGTCAAAGGCCCAAAGAATCGTGAGGTACTGGACCTCTTCATTTCCGACCCGCGTTTTTCGTCTGTCCTTGGCAATCATGATCTTGCCGTCCTGAGTTTTCTCGACAAACGTGACCAACGTTACACCAGACCCCAAAAGAAAACGGGGAAAGAGCTGGAAGGCGAACGCGAGAAGTATCTGAGGTTCTTAGCGTCGCTTCCGCTTTATATCGATCTAAAGACCCATTTAATCGTTCATGCGGGTGTGAGACCAGGCGTGGCGCTTGGCCTGCAGGACACCAGCGATCTTCTCGAGCTACGAACACTCGGCGAGAATCCAACCAGGCGCCGCGGCACTCCCTGGTACAAAGTCTATGATGGCGAAAAGTTTGTGTTGTTCGGCCATTGGCCCCGAAAACATCCCCAACGTGGGCCACGAGCTTTGGGCCTCGACACTGGTTGCGTTTACGGAAATCGCCTGACTGCGTATCTGGTTGAGACCGGCGAAATATTTAGCGTGCCTGCGCGCGAACCTTACAGTCGCGGCTCGAAACAACTCTCCAGGGAGCTTGCAGCTCCGCTGCCTAGTGATCAGACAATTCCAACACCGCTGAGCACCGAATCAGTACACGCCTGACAGAGTTTCACCTCTAAACTTTCAAAAACCGGCCAAAAACTGCAACAACATCCTGGGAATGATGCTTGCAGAATCTGCCCTGTGATTCCATGCATAGTCTACTTTGTGCGCTCGCTCTCCCCCGCACTGAATAGCCTAATCGAAAGCCAGAAGTGGGGAGTAACAAAACAGTGATGGTTGCACGAAGAGAGACCTTTGAAGAACCGTTGAAGGTGTGCCCAGCGACGGCGGCCGAATTTGCAGACGAACATTCGCTGCTCTTGAACCGCGAGTTAAGCCTGCTCGAATTTCATCGCCGAGTGCTCGACGAAGCTCGCGACGAAAGTAACCCCTTGCTCGAGCGGCTGAAGTTCCTCGGCATCTTCGCATCGAACATCGAAGAGTTCTTTATGGTCCGTGTCTCGGCTCTAAAGGAAGAGATTGAAGAGAAAGTCACCGAGCTTTCACCGGACGGATTGACTCCTGAGCAGCAACTGGCGCGCATTCGTGAAAGGTTGTTGCCAATGCTTGCTGCCCAAAGCGAGTGTTTGGCAGAGGAACTTTTGCCACAGCTCAAGGCGAATGGTATCGAAGTGGCTACCTACGAGTCGCTTCCCCCGCTCGAGCGGCACGTCCTCGACGGTTACTTCGCGGACAAAGTTTTTCCGGTACTGACACCACTCGCTGTTGATCCGAGCCATCCCTTCCCGTACATCTCGCCGTCCAGCTTGAACATTGGTTTGATGGTAGCGACTCCGAAAGATCCACATCGGAAACATTCTCAGGAAGAGACTCGATTCGTTCGTATCAAGGTGCCTTCAGCGGTTCCACGTTTGATTCCGATCGGTGGCGCTAAGACAAAGTTTGTTTTCGCTGAAGACTTAATCAAGACACACGTGCACTCGCTGTTTCCCGGAGCCACGCCCGGCGAGTGTCATATGTTCAGCGTCACTCGCGATGCAGACCTCGATATTCGTGAAGAGGAAGCGGACGACTTGCTGCGAGCGATGCAGCGGGAACTTAGGCAGCGGCGCTTTGGCGCGCCGGTGCGTCTTGAAGTTTCGGCCAGCATGCCGTCTGAAATGATCGAATATTTGATCGAGTCCCTGAATTTATCTGAAGAGGATGTCTACCGCATCGAAGGTCCGCTCATGACGCAAGGGCTAGCTGCGCTTTACGAAGTCGAGCGACCGGACCTGAAAGATGCTCCCTTCGAGCCCAGAACTCCTGAACCATTGGCGAAGAGCGATTCCATCTTCGATGCAATTCTGGAACGCGACATCCTGCTCCACCATCCATTCGATTCTTACTCGTCAGTAACGGATTTTGTCGCAGCTTCGGTGAAGGATCCTGATGTCGTGGCGATAAAAATCTGCTTGTATCGCACCGGGCCGGACTCACCCATTCCGCCCGCGCTGATTGAAGCGGCTGAAAAGGGAAAACAAGTTACGGCGTTGATTGAGCTCAAAGCGCGCTTCGATGAAGCACACAACATCGAATGGGCGCGAAAATTGGACCGCGCCGGCGTTCACGTTGTTTACGGACTCATCGGATTGAAAACACATGGGAAGCTGACGCTCGTGGTGCGCCGCGAAGGAGATTCTTTAAAACGTTACGTGCATATCGCGTCGGGAAATTACAACCCTACAACGTCGTGTACTTACACGGATGTGGGCCTGCTGACTGCGAATGAGGCCATCGGCGCTGACGCCAGCAAGTTCTTCAATTACCTGACCGGCTGTTCGCCGGAGACCGAATACAACAAATTGCTCATCGCGCCAGTGAACATGAGGGAAAAGGTGATGGCGCTGATCGATCGCGAGATTGAACATCAGCGCGCCGGCCGTCCAGCTCGAATAATTGCGAAGATTAATCGATTAGCCGACAACGAAGTGATTCGCAAACTCTACGAGGCTTCACAAGCCGGCTTGCGCATCGATCTTATTGTGCGCGGTGTTTGCATGCTGCGGCCCGGCGTCCCCGGTCTCTCCGAAACAATCACGGTCCGAAATATCGTCGGCCGCTTTCTCGAACATAGTCGCATCTTCTACTTTGCAAATGGCGGCGAGGAAGAAGTGTTTCTGGGTAGCGCCGATTGGATGCACCGCAACTTGTCGAATCGCATCGAGGTGTTGACCCCAGTCGAGGACGCAGCGCTGGCGAGCCATCTAAAAGAGGTAGTGCTGAGCGCGTACCTGCGTGACAACGTGAAGTCGCGCAAACTTTCTCCGAACGGAGCCTACGAACCATTCGAGGTGAAACCAGGTGAAGAACGATTTGATGTTCAGAAGTATTTCTTGAGTACTGCAGGCTGCCAGCCTGCAGCCGGGTAACCAAGCTGATTATCCGAAGTTGACTGGTCAACGTAACGAAAACAGGCTGGCAGCCTGTTCTACATTCGAGGTAACTGAAATGTCTCGCCGAATAATTTTTCTACTGCTGCTTGTCTTTGCGATTTCTACAACTGGCTATGCCTACCAGTCTGACGATGAAGCGTTGCCGGCGGGCACTCCAATTGTTTGGCGTGATCCCGGCGACATCGCCAGACGAGATCTTTATTGGGGGCCGGGGGGCGCTGCTGAAAAGCCTGATCTGAGCCGGGTGACTCTGATCAAAAAAGAAAAAGGCGGCTATTCAACCAAGTACCGCGTGCGCGACGGCTCCGGACGAGAATGGGTGGCAAAGGTCGGCAAGGAAGCTCAGGCCGAGAACTCCGCGACCCGCTTCTTATGGGCTGTAGGATTTTTTGCGGACAAGACTTATCTCGTGCCCAAAGTACGAGTTGATGGGATTGCCGAGGCGCTTGAAAACGTGCGTTTCAGCCTCCGACCAAAAGACGTAGATCGTAAGGAAGGTTGGAAGTGGAGCCAGAATCCTTTCAGCGGCACCAAGCAGTTCCAGGGCTTGAAAGTGATGATGGCCTTGCTCAACAACTGGGACATCAAAACCTCAAACAACAAGATTAACGTCGTTCGCGATGAAGGCACGGGTCACACGGAACTGCAGTACTTCGTCGGTGATCTTGGCGGGACGTTCGGAAAATCGAGCCCTGTGCCGGTCATTTGGTTGATTACTCGCAGTCGAAACAATCCCAGGGATTTCGCTAACGCTTATTTTGTAGACATCGTTCGCGATGGGTACGTGTACTTCGATTACGCCGGCAAGCAGAATCATCTTTTTGAGGACATCACTATCAGCGATGCGCGGTGGATGGCTGGATTACTTTCGCGGCTCAGCAAGCGTCAAATCGAAGACGCGTTTCGGGCGTCGAACTACACACCGGCACAAGTGCGCCTACTCACCGAGGCGATTCAGGATCGCATCGCGGAATTGAATGCGCTGCCCCGTTATCAGCAGGCAAGGCGGTAGGTGTTTGTAGGAACAGGCTGCCAGCCTGTTCATTTCGCGACGGAGCCAGTCTCCACCTGAGGTGACGACTCCCTCGGAACAGCTGCGGGCTGGCAGCCTGCAGTACAAGAGATGAATGAAGAAAAAGATTGGCATCAGTTATCTGCTCCGTCCTCACTGGAAAGCGCTGTCGATTGCTTTTATAGCTGTCCTCGGCGAGGCTGCCACCGATCTACTCGAGCCCTGGCCGCTCAAGATTGTTTTCGACAACATTCTCAGTTCTAAGAAGATGCCGCCGTGGCTGGCAACAGCCGTTAACTCCACGATCGGCTTCGACAAACTCTCGATTCTTGCGTTTGTTGCCCTGGCAGTGTTGGGTATCGCCATCATCGGAGCCATCAGCAGCTTCACCCAGAAATATCTAACCACGTCAGTGGCTCAATGGGTCGGTCACGATCTCCGGCGAGCGCTCTATCATCACATTCAACGACTCTCACTTTCGTATCACGACAACAAGCGCACCGGAGATCTGATCAGCCGCATCACCAGCGACATCGATTCAGTGCAGGATTTTGTTTCGCAAGCGCTGCTCGGCCTGGTCGTAAATGTGCTGACGCTCGTGGGAATGTTGTGTGTGATGTTCTACCTCGACTGGCGCTTCACGCTGATAGCCTTATCAGTTGCGCCCGCTCTTTTCATCGTCGTCTACAGCTTCACTCGGCGTATCAAGCAGGCTTCGCGCGCGGTGCGAAAGAAGGAAGGTGAGATCGCATCCGTAGCGCAGGAAGTGCTTTCCTCAATTCGCGTCGTAAAAGCTTTTTCGCGCGAGGACTACGAACAGGAACGATTTGAAAAGCAAAGCCTGGAAACGGTCGAGACCGCGCTGCGAGCACGTAGCTTGAAAGCAAAGCTGGCGCCGATCGTTCAGGTTATCGTCGCCGCTGGTACCTGCCTGGTGATGTGGTACGGCGTGCGTCTTGTCCTCGCCGGAACAATCACACCCGGTTCTTTGCTGGTTTTCCTGATCTATCTCGGCAAGATGTACAAGCCGATGCGCGAGCTTTCTAAGATGACTGACACGATTTCGAAAACCGCAGTCGGTTACGAGCGCATTCGTGAAATTATCGAGACCGAGCGTGAAGTCCGGAATCTGCCCGGCTCCAAACCTGCCCCGGAATTTAAAGGCGCTATCGAATTCAAGGATGTCAATTTCGGATACGGACCTGATCGTCTGACTCTTAAAGGCCTCACTTTTAAGATTCAACCCGGCGCGGTAGCGGCGTTAGTCGGGCCAACCGGGGCGGGCAAGACTACCATCGCCAGCCTCGTAGCGCGCTTCTATGATCCTTCTTCAGGTGAAGTCCACATCGATGGTAAGGACATCCGGCGCTACAAGCTCCATTCACTGCGACGCCAAATCAGTTTTGTCTTGCAGGAGAATCTTTTGTTTCGAGCGCCGCTTTGGCAAAACATCGCGTACGGCCGGCCCGAAGCAAATAGAGATGAGATTATTAAAGCCGCCAAGTTGGCCAATGCTGACGAGTTCATTGTGAAACTGCCGGATGGCTATGACACCGTCGTTGGCGAGCGCGGTGTCACACTTTCTGGCGGACAGCGCCAACGTATCGCCATAGCTCGCGCCATCATCAGGGATGCGCCGATTCTCATTCTTGATGAGCCTACTTCAGACCTTGACGCCGCTTCGGAAGAATTGGTCTTCGATGCCCTGAGCAAGCTGATGGAAGGAAGGACGTCGATCGTGATTGCGCATCGGCTGGCTACGGTGCAACGCGCTGACGTGATCTTTGTTCTTGAGGACGGAAAGATCGCGCAACAAGGAACGCACAGTGAGTTGCTGGCTCGAGGTGGCTTGTATGCCCAGTTGTATGAGATTCAATTTCGCAGCGAGGAAAGGGCCACGGCGCTAACTGCTTAGTTGAGCAATGTGCTCCCGAAAGGCAATAACATACTTGACTGAACGGTAAGCGATTTAGATTTTGGCCACAGATGAACACGGATATAAGGGATCTGAATAAATCCGAATTTTAGATCAGTGTTATTCCGTGTTCATCTGTGGCCGGGAATGAACTACGTACGGGCGATGTGGTCTTTTACTGAGTCAAGTATGTTAGTGCCCTTTGAAAGAGAAAGGGCGGGGCTAACAACCCCGCCCTTTATGACTACAGGCCGCCAGTTAACTTAATTCTCTTTGACCTGAGCAGCGGCGGATTTGTTCACGTCGGTAGTTGGCGTTTGAAGGTGCTGCCAGTAATCCTGGACATACTTCTTCATCTCGCCATGACCGAACCGGGTATAGAAGTCGTACTGCTTCATCTCCGCATAAACCTGATCGTAATTCCATTTGTTATGAGTGAAGCGATACACGGCACCCATCACGCCCGTCCGGTGACGGCCACCAGCGCAGTGTGCATAAAACTTGCCGGTTTCCGGGTCGTCAGCGAGTTTCAGAAACGTCGCGATTTGTTCGTCTTTGGGATAATCCTTATCGTTCATCGGAATGTTGACGTAGCGCATCCCCAACGCCTCAACACTACTCTTCTCATATGACGCCGGATCGTCGCGCAAATCGATAACTGTCTTAACGCCCAATGCGGCCAAATCCTTGTAGTCTTTCTCTTTGGGCTGGCTGCCGCGGAAGAAGCGCTCGTCCATCTGGCCAAAATTCTTAATCTTCGTTGAAAAGCCAGAAGGCTGCTGAGCTTGGGAAAGCCCGGCCGCAGAAATCAATAGGGTTAATAGGGCAAAAACTCGAAGGGCAAAGCGGGACTTAATCGGAGACATATTCTTCATGAATAACCTTTTCTATTTTAAGGACCATTAAATTAAGTCGGGTTTGCCAATTTGCAAGGACGATTCACACGGACGGACGTGACTAATTGGCCGCCATTAGGATTCAACAAAGGTGTTATGGGTTGCAGCAATATCGAGGGAGAAATCTCACCCACCAGCTGCTCGCTGCGGTTAATTGGGGTGGCAGACTTCTGCTGCAAATCCCCAATCCGAATTCCGCATTCCGCATTCGGTTACGTTTGCTCGACTTCTTGTCGAACGGGTTCCTCAACAGGCTTCGGCATCATCATCAGCTTAACTACAAAAGTGGCGCCCTTATTCTCGCCGTCGCTTTCTGCCTTTATTGATCCACCGTGCAATTCGACCAAATGACGAGCGATCGCCAAACCTAACCCCAGGCCGCCGTGTTGACGTGTTATCGCCCCATCAGCCTGCCGGAATCGATCGAAAACGTAGGGGAGAAACGACTCGTGAATTCCCTGCCCGGTGTCACGGACAATGATTTCGGCCTCAGTACCTGAGCTTTGAAGGATGACGTTAATTTTCCCCTTGGCCGGAGTAAACTTGACCGCGTTTGAAAGTAGATTCCAGATCACTTGTTGCAATCGATCAGCGTCTCCAAGGACCGGACCGATGGTGGGATCCGTTACCAACTCCAGCGTGATCGACTTTGAGTTAACGGCCGGCCGAATTGAATCGATCGCAGCCTCCATTACTTGCGGAAGCTCAACCGGAGCCACGTCCACACGTAACTTTCCAGTAATGATTCGTGAGACATCAAGCATGTCGTCAATCAGTTGAGTCTGTGCCCTAGCGTTCCGATCGATAATCTCCATCGCGCGTTTGGAGGTTGGCTGATCAAGCCGTCCCGTCCGCAGCATTCCGCTCCAGCCAACGATAGCGTTCAACGGAGTGCGCAGCTCATGCGATACCGTGGCGAGAAATTCATCCTTCATTCGGCTCGCATCTTCGGCTGCGATTCGAGCAGTTTGTTCGGCTTGATAGAGGTGCGCGTGATCGATAGCCAAAGCCGTGCGATCAGCAACCAACTGTAACAAGGTGATGTCTTCATCACTGAACTTCCGAGGACGGATCGTATCAGCGTGGATAACTCCTACTACTTTTCCTTTTATGACCAGGGGAGCGCCAATTAGAGACGAGATGTTGTCGCGTAGTATGGGGTTGTAAACGTCCGCCTGCGTAAGGTCTTCGAACACCATGAGCTCGCGACGCTGGGCGATAGTCCCGGCGATCCCGCGGCCGACAGGTATGCGAATCTCTTCGGTCGCGAGCTCCTTTTCCAGTCCCACGCCCGCACTCAGAGCCAGGTGAGTACCATCCTTACTGAGAAGGAGGATGGCGACTGAATCTACTTCCAGCACTTCACGCACACGAACAAGCAACTCATTCAATAGCTCGTCGACGGCGAGGTGTTGCAGTGCCGTATCGGTCACCGACTGCAGTCGCTTGATCGTCTCGGTGGCGCGCTCGGCTTCGATGCGCGCGTTCTGCTCGCGAATTAGTAACTCTTCTCGTTCCTGTTCAGAATGCTTTCGCTCGGTGACATCCATGCATACGCCCGTCATCCGGATCGCATTGTCCTTCTCGTCCCGAATCACCTGCCCCTTGCCTTCAACCCATCGAATCGAATTGTCGGGCCGGATGATTCGATATTCGATCTCGTGCAAAGTGCCTTTGTCAACGTTCTTACTAATTGAGGCGATCACTTGCTGTCGGTCATCCGGATGTATGTCGCGCAGGAAGTGTTCGAATGTTCCTCCAAAGCTCCCGGGCTCGACGCCGTGCATTGCTTCGAGATTAGGTGACCATTGCACTTTCGTCGTGTTGAGATCGTAACTCCAGGCGCCCATCTTCGCGGCATCCAATGCCACGCTTAATTGCTGTTCGTTGCGCCGTAACGCCTGGGCAGCGGTGCGTCGCTCCTGAACAACTGCCGCCAGGAACAGAAAAGTAATTGCGTTCGATCCGACGAAAAGCTGCAACTGCAAAAGCGCCTCGGCGGGAGTTCGACCCAGGCCGACGAACGGCCCCACGTCGTGCGCTGTTCCCCAGATCGCAAACGCCGACAAAACGACAGTCGCCAGGGTCGTGCCTCGTTGCCCCAATCGGAGAGAGACCCACAAAAAGAACGGCACGATCATTCGCGTCAACGGATAATACTGAATCGGTGTTGGCGCTGACTTGGCGAAAGTCACCATCGCTGCTAATCCCAGCACTGACAGCAGGAGGACGGCTTCGATTGACCGCCTTTTCGGAAGCCAATGGTCAGACTTTGTTCCCCAGGCGAGCAGCAGCGGCCCAATCACAAGAGTGCCCACTAAATCGCCGAGCCACCATGTCATCCATAGTGGATAAAACTCGGCCCACTTCGCAGAGTTGGTAAGCGCGAGAGTCACATTGCCAATGGTGGCGCTCACCATTGTGGCTACGAATACGACAGCCATGAACGCGCCCACGTCTCTTGCCCGATCGAGAGCTCGGTGGAAGTTGAGTGACTGCAGCAGGACTACCGCGGCGACGGCTTCCAACGTATTTCCCGTGGCAATACCAAACGTTGTGAGTAGCGGTACGGGCGTCAAAGCATTGGCGAGAAAAGCTCCCAGGAAAACGCCCGGCCAGGCGCGAGAGCCGAGCAGTAACAACGCACCAATAGCGATTCCGGATGGAGGCCAAACCGGAGAAACGTTCGGGTTCGGCGCAGCAAACATCAGTCCAACTTCGGCGGCGCCAAAGTAGACGGCAGCCAAAATGAGTATTTCCAATAGGCGTTGAAATCGTTGCGTCACAAGAGTACCGCGTCGCGATGGCGCAATTGGCAAGGGTATTGACAAAGTTTAAGTATGAGTAGGACTCGGACTTACTCATCCACACTGATAAGTGGGAACCGGGGACCTGCAATCTAACATCGCGAGATTGAGAAAAGCAAGATTAGCTTTGGAGCGGCGCCCGGAAGAGCCACCGATTAGCACGGATATTACGGATCTGAACACGTTGTGGTTTGGATCTGTGTTATCCCGTGTAGATCTGTGGCTTCCTCCTGCTCTGATCCGCGCTATCCGCGTTAATCCGCGGCCACAGACATTGTATTCCTTAGTAGTCGAACTTCGGCTTACGACTATCGAGCTTGCGATAAGTTCCGGTGGCAATCACGTTGGCGCCAAAATCACAATCTCCTATATCATCCGCCTGCTTCACTATCGCGGATGTTCGTGTAAAGCGGATGGTGATCTTGCAATTCTCCTCTTTGTAGACGGCTGTATCTCCGACCAAATCGACCGTGCCCTGAGTTTCGCCGTTATGCACGTTGTCCCGATTGTAGTAACTGACCCACAGAGCAAGGATATGGAACTTGATCTTCCCGCCGGCGAGTTCCTGAACTTCCATGCTGTTGGGTGCCGACTTGCTTCGCATGGCGTAATGACCGGTAACCTTCAGCTTACTGGCAGGCTTGGCTGACGTATTGGTCGCTTGAGCGAGAGTCGTGGAGGCAAGAGCGCCTAAGATAAAGCTGAGCAGCAAAATGGACTTCACTTGCCAAACTCCTCGGAATGAGACTCCCAAACGATTGCGGATTGCTGAATGCGGATTGCTGATTGACTACGCAGCTACGCCAATCCGCATTCAGCAATCACCAATCAGCAATCGGGGCAGTGTATCTGCCTGCCTGAGCCCAAACAAGCCCGCTCGCAACCTTTTTCAAAACTCGGGCATCAATGAGAACACTCTGACCTCTCCCGCTTGCAAAACCAATCGACTCTTGCTAAATCTCGTTCTTGCAAACGCCTGACGTTTCTGGAGAAAGCCATGAAAAAAATTTTTGCTTGTAGTTTGTCGCTGTCGCTCTTGTTCGCACTGATGAGTCCAGCTCTGGCTGACACGATCAAGCTCAAAGACGGCAGCGTGATTCATGGTCAGGTCGTCGAGTTCAAAGACGGGCAGTTCACAGTATTAATTGGCAGCGGCTCCAAAGGCAGACGTGGCCGAACCCTGGTTTATGTCGAGGATATTGATTCGATCACTTTTGACGCTCAAACGGCTGCTGCTTCCGACAATAGTGATTACAGTCGACCAATCGAGCCCTCGTCCCAACCGTCACGATCACCCGACCCGATAAACACGGCGCCAACAACTTCCGTTCCCGTGAACACGAATACGACTCAAGCTCCCGTGACTACCTTCTTCACAATTAAGGTCACTGTGAGAGCTGATAACACAAACAATGGCTGGACTAACAGCGGGCTGGTGGTGCGCCGAGGTCAGCGCCTGCGCATTACTGCTTCCGGGCGCGTTGACTTGGGACGTCGTGGCTTTTCCACGCCGGCGGGCCTTCCCCTTGCGACTGACAACGACCGATTGATGCGGACCGATCCAACCGGCGGGTTGATTGGCGTAATCGGCGACGACAATGACGAATTTGTGTTCATCGGCGCCCGACACGAATTCATAGCTCAGCGTGACGGCGTGCTTTTTCTGGGCATTAATGAAGGTGATTTGACCGACAATCGCGGTTCCTACGATGTAGTCATCGAAGCCGAGGCGGGGAGTCCTCGTTAAAGCGACCGGAGGGCTCAGGAAACGTCGCGCAGCGTAAGGGCATCAGAATTTCGAACCCGGTTTGACCACAATCGAGCGGCGGACCTATAGTTACGATGAAAATTGTTAACTGGGCGCCTCATCGCTCCATTTGCGTTAGGAACCTTCTATGAAAGATTTTGCCATTTTTCGGACGCCATTTGCCCTTATCGCTGCCTTTTCAATTGTTCTCCTAAGCTTAGTTGAGCCGATTTCTCAGGCTCAATCTCGGCGCACGCCACCCACGAGCAACGAAAAGAAGAACAAGCGACCCGACCCAACTGAAGGCGATAAGCCGCAGGATCCTCTTCCACCGGACATCATTAACAAACCTCAGGAGGCTGAGAAGGTCACTGTATCAACGGCGGTCGTCAATGTAGACGCGGTCGTCTATCACAAAAAGAGTGGACAGGTTTACCCCGGACTTAAGCAAGGTAACTTTGCCATCTTCGTTGATGGCGTGCAGGTGCCGATCACAAACTTCTCCACGCCTGAAGCGCCCATCACGATTGTGATGGTGCTCGAATACAGCAAGTGGTCGGAAGAATTCGGCTATTTCGGCAGCAGCGGATACGATCCCGGGACCTATGAAGTAATTCGCCCGGCAGCAATGTTCCTTACTCAATTTATTAAGCCGCCCGATGATTACGTCTCCGTAGTTGCCTACGATATACGTCCCACTCCCTTGACTGATTTCACGAATGATCCCGGCCGAATAAATCAGGTCATCAACTTGCTGCTGCGGAATTCCCCGGCCTTTCGAGAAAGCAATCTTTTCGATGCCTTAAAGTTCACTTTACTGGGAGGCAAGGGCGACTCGGTTGTGCTTGAAGATTCAAAGTCAGAAAAATCTGAGTACGCCGGGCTGGCAAGTGTGCAGGGACGCCGACGGGCCTTGATTCTGGTGGCTTCCGGTATCGATACCTTCAGCAAGATTAACTATGGACAAGCGCGTAAAGTGGCTCAGAACGCAGGCGTGCCGATATACATTATCGGAACAGCCGAGTTGTATTTCAAAAAGTATGGAGACCAGATGGGCGCCACGGATAGCCTGAGTGGCAGACCCGGACGAATGACACATCTGCAAGCGCAAAATACGCTCAAGACTTTTGCGGCGGAAACGGGTGGAATGTATTACCCGGTCACTTTTGAAGGTGAGCTGCCGAATGTTCTACGTTCCATTAATACCCTATTGAGAAATCAGTATAGCCTTGGTTTCAAACCCAGCGATGTTCGCGATGGCAAACAACATAAGATTGTCGTGAAGGTGGATGTGAACGGCGATGGCGTCTACGACGACAAAGAATTCGTTGTGCAAGCGCGAACGTTCTACAACGCGCCAAAAGAATAACCCTCAGGACCCGCCAGATTTACACCGATAACACGGATTCCGAAACCTATTATGGGTTTTGCAGATCCGTGATATCCGTGTTTGTCGGTGGCGCTTATTATGGATTGACACTAGCGGTAAGCCGTGAGAGATTGCGCTGCGTGATTAATCGATTGTCCAACTCAGGAGCTTATTTCCTCCTCGCACTGTTACTCGTTCCGCTCAGTGGCTGCTCGGGCCCTCTGTTCAAAGTTAAACCTGCGGTTGAACTGCCGGCCCTTCCAACCAATTCGAAAAGCGCGAGCGGCGGCGGTCTTACAGTGCACACTGCTCCATTACTAACGGACGAAAACAGTCAGGATTTGTTCGAAGCTAACCTGCCTTTAGCTGGCGTCTTACCCATTCGTGTTGAGTTGGATTATGAAACCGGCGGTGTGCCTCTGGAATTGAAGCGCGCGAAGCTACAACTTCGTGATAGCGGAGGTCGTGAGTGGAAGGTACTCTCTCCGAAGAAGGCCGTATCGCGAATACTCAAGGCCAACGACATCTATCTCTACAATCCTCATTCGCGCAAACAATTCGAGCAGGAGTTTGCTGCTTACGGAATTGACCTGAAGACTCCGTTAAGCGCTGGTGAGCGACGCCGTCAGGGATTCCTCTTCTTCCAGTCTCCCGGTAAGGAACCACTGCGCTCGCCAAGCGGCCTCGTGCTCTCAATCACCGGCCTCGCCCAGCCAATTGAGATCAGCTTGGATTAATGACTCTATCCACAGATTACGCAGATTTCACAGATGTTTTTGTGTTGGAAGATAGAACAATACATCTGGGCGAGCCGCTTTGGATACCACTGAATCTCACAATCCTTGCGTGCTAGCTATATCTGAATGACGCTTCCGACCCATCTGCATTTACATCGTGCAATCTGCGTAATCTGTGGATAAGGTTTTTTCCTAGTCCACACTCAACGATATCGTTCGAATCTGTTCGCCGGAAATCGTAGACCAAACCTGAGTCAACGCCACCAATCGACCGTCGCTGTAAACCGGTGTCGCCTCCCGGCCAAATGAATCTCGCAGCCGCGCGATCATCCCATTTGCCCGGTAATCCATCATCAAATAATTCCCCTGAGCATCATGAATCGACACGCAGCGCCACTCTCCATCGCCGACTTGCGCAAAGATGAATCGCGTACGATTCATTGAAGTGATCGACTTAAGCGAATCCAAATTCTCCAGCTCGAGATATGGTCCATTGCCAGTGCGATAGAAGCCCGCGCGTGTACGCCACAGACTAATTAACTCCAGGCCGCCGCTTTCATTTCGGATCATCAAGCTGTAGCAATTCGAGCTCGAATCGAAAACCAGTGACTGAAGAAGCGGAAACGAGAAATCACCTACCTGCGCCGTGAGCGGACCTGCGAAACTCGAATCCGAAATACCGGCTTGCCGGACAAACGGAGCTTCTTCTCTTTTTAGATTCCAGGATAGGTTGGTGTTTGCGCGCCGTTCCGCGTCCGTTGACGGTTGGTCTTTTCCAAAAGCCGCCAACGGCAAGACCAGCATTAGTACGATCAAAGTGAGACGAAGGCTGGAAATCATAACGAGTTGACCTCAATCTAAATTTTAGGACGAGGAGAGGTTAGTTCGATTACTGAGGGGTAGCGTTTGACGAGGACGCTTTTTCACCTGGACGAAACACTTTTGTCGTTCCGTCTGAGAACTTCACGATTTGAGTTCCATCAGGCGTGCGCAAAACCTGGCGCTCCGATACAGCCTCGCGCTGGCCGAATGCCGGCAGGTGCATCACTGAAGGAGGATCATCTTGTCTGAGGTTAGCGCCGGGAAGCCGGGTGGTAGGAATGTTGACCTTGAGTTTTGTTGCCCGCTGAGTTGGAGCGGGTTTGGGATTAGACGTTGAGTTTTCAAACCGGAACGAACCATGATCCTTAACGCGGCCATCCACTGCGCCCGAGTTGAAGGGCGACGCTTCACTTTTCTCCGTGACTACAACCGCACTCGAAGCCGCCATGGTCGCTGGGTTCAATCTCAACTTGTTCGGTGTAGCGGAAACCGCAGACTGTTGCGCGCGCGTTGGTTTCATCTGGTTTGAGGAGAAGACCTCGCTCCAGCGATGGTAACCATAGATTGAACCAATTAGGGCCGTAAGCACTACCAAAAGAATTCCAGCTACGACTGCGTTCGAACGACTACTTGTTGTGGGCGCGAACATAACCGGCTCTTCAGGTTTCAATATCGAGTAACTCTCAAAAGCATCTGCGTTGCGCGCTCGCTCAGCTCGGGTAACTGTCTTGTGTACTTCGACAAGAGTTGCCTCTTTGTTAAGCTGATCACGATTGCGACCTAGTTGCGCGAGCGCCTCTCTGAACTCATGGGCAGTGGCAAAACGATCCGCGGGATTCTGCGCCATTGCGTGACTTAAGATTTCAGCAAGCTCCTGACCTACGGCTGGATGAACTTCGTTTGCAGGTCGTAACGGATCGGCCATCGAATTGACCAGCGCTGCTTCGCGTATGACTGCGTCAGCCGGTTTGATGCCTGTCAATAAATGATAGAGCGTGGCTCCCAGCGCATAGATATCGCTTCGCGGTGTGGTTCCCTGATCCTGAATCTGCTCGAGCGGCGCGTAGCGGCGCGTGTAACCGCAAATACTGACGTCGGTGGTAGAAGGATCTGGCGCTTGAGCTTTCGCCAAACCGAAATCAAGTAACGCGATTGTTCCGTTCGAGGTGAGTTTGAGATTGTGTGGCTTGATGTCCCGGTGAATTATCTGTCGTTCGCGGGTGTGAAGAAAGACCAACGCATCGAGTAGCTGGTCCGCCCAGGCAACAACCTGGTTGCGAGGAAATGGACCGGGTTGCTTGGCGATGATTTCCGCTAAATCAACTCCGGTGATGAATTGCATGACGAGAAAAGCACGTTCGTCTTCGGTGAAGTAATCACTGACGCGAGGTAGGGCGGGATGGTTGAGCTGAGCCAACAAGCGAGCTTCCAGCTCGAACTGTCGCCGGAGCCGCTCGTCGATTGAGAATGTCTCTTTCAGCGCTACGGTAGCGTCAAGCCTTTGATCGACGGCTTCATAAACAGCTCCCATTCCACCTTTGCCCAGTTGCCGGACGATTCGATAACGGCTCTGTAAAATTGAGCCCGGTTCGAGGGCCGCGCGAACCGCTGTCACCTCACGACCGACGGCTCGAGTATCTCGTGGCAATGAATTTGTTATCGACATCTTGACGTTTTGAGGCTTGGTCGAAACTTACAGAGCGCAGCAAAAGCCAGTCGCTGCTAAGGGGCCGAAGTTTAGACTTGTCTAATGATCGAAGTCGGCTGAGGTGGAGCTATCAAGCGGGGCTGGGTAACTGGAAATTGGCCGAACAATTTCCAAAACCAATATACGCTACCGGACCGGTGACAAACAAGTGCAAACATCATCGAGAATTGCCGCGTTTTGGCGGATTTTGGGGACGACCTGACCAGTTTGGCCACAACTCCGCGGTGTTTTGCCAGCCGCGCCCATGAGCTTAAAGGGTTATGAGGCAAAGGCGCGTCCGTTGTACGAGAGTCCAATTAACAATTCAGCTGAGAATTCTCGGTCGCGTGAGATCAGCTCGAGGTTAGTGGAAGGTTAGCGCAAGGTTAGCGCAAGGTTAGCGCAAGGTTACGAAGCGCAGTTTACTCCCGTCAGACTTTCCCGGACATTCAACTTGTACCGCGTCTTTGAAGTCATCCCGTCGATCCGAATCCACCAGCGCCGCGTGCCGTAGCAGTAAGATCTTCCGACCAGACAGCATCCGGAGTAATGATCTTCTCAATTATGAGCTGGCAAATCTTGCTTCCCTTCGCGAGTTCAATTGGCTCGTCGCCAGTGTTGTAAAGCAAGCAGCCAATCTCGCCGCGATAGTCTGCGTCGATAACTCCCGAGAGAACATCGAGCCCCATCTTCATAGCCAGACCCGACCGCGGCGCAACACGACCATAGAATCCTTCGGGAACAGCAATCGCCAACCCCGTCCGCGCGAGAATTCTCTGCCGCGGCGCAATGCTGATGTCTTCAATGGAATAGAGATCCAAACCCGCCGCCGCCACACTACCTCTCGTCGGCAACACCGCACTTGGATCGAGTCGCTTGAATTCCAACTTCTCTATTTGAACTTCCATAAGATTATCTTCTTTGCTTAAGGTTGGAATTGATGCTTAGCGCGCCGAACGGGTGATCAGAGTTCAAACTTCAGTTTGTGGCTGCCAGGTACACAATCTAAAGATTGAACTCTAAACGCCCGTAATGCTCGCGACTGCTTACTAAAATCCCGCGATCGGGTGCGGCACATACGGCTCTTCCAGCACTGCGATTTCTTCTTCACTAAGCTTCACCGACAACGCTGCCACCGCGTCATCAAAATGATGAGGCTTCGAGGCGCCAACAATCGGCGCAGTGATGAACGGCTTCTGCAACATCCACGCAAGTGCGACCTGAGCTCGTGGAACATCACGCTTCGTTGCTATCTCCCCAACTCGCTCAATGATCTTTCGATCACTATCCTGAGCCGCCACGTAAAGCGTCTTGCCAAATTCGTCCGTCTCCATCCGATTGGTTGTCTCACCCCAATCGCGAGTCAGTCGGCCACGCGCCAACGGGCTCCACGGCAACACGCCGATACCCTCACTCTCGCATAACGGCATCATCTCGCGTTCTTCTTCGCGGTTGAGCAGGTTGTAATGATTCTGCATAGACACGAATCGGGTCAGGTTCTTGAGGTCAGCAGCATAAAGCGCTTTCGAGAATTGCCAGGCGTACATCGAAGAGGCGCCGATGTAGCGCACCTTCCCTGCTTTGATCAAGTCATGGAGCGCTTCGAGCGTCTCCTCGATTGGCGTGAGTTTGTCCCAGCGATGAATTTGATAGAGATCGACGTAATCCGTACCGAGCCGGCGGAGACTGGCGTCAATCTCCGTCATGATTTGTTTGCGAGAGAGCCCACGCGCGTTTGGATCCTTCCGCATCGGGTAGAAGACTTTCGTGGCAATGACAATCTCTTCCCTCCGCGCGAAGTCCTTCAGCGCCCGGCCGACAATTTCTTCACTCGTCCCGTCCGAATATGTGTTCGCCGTGTCGAAGAAATTAATGCCAACCTCGATCGCTCGCTTGAGCTGCGGCCTGCTCTTCTCGTCATCGAGCGTCCACGTATGCGCACCTCGCTCCGGCACGCCATACGTCATACACCCCAGACATATCCGCGATACCCTCAACCCCGTGCTGCCGAGATTCGTATAGTCCATAACTTACTCTGGTTTTTCTCGCTGACTACGAAGATCACTCTTGGAAGATCACTCTTGATTGATACTCGTGAGGCAACATAATAACTTACCGGAATGCTTTCCATCATATAATCTGGTTCACTTTGATAGCGACTCTTGAATGAGTGTTCGCGGTAAACCTCCAACGGAAACTAATTCCCTTTCTTCAATGCGCAGACCCGCCATAGCTCTTGCACTCATCATGATTCTCGGTGGTGCGACCGCATACATTCTCTTCCGTCTATCGCGCCAGAACCTTCGTCCCACGCCAGTCGGCTGGCGGGCCCATGTGACTACCGTTGCGGGCGATGGCTCGCCCGCTTTCCGCGATGCGGCCCAACCCACGCAAGCAGCTTTTTCGGATCCCTTTGGTATTGCGGTTGGCCTCGATGGTTCGCTCTATGTTTCAGACGGCGGCGATAATAACCGCATTCGAAAAATCGGGCCTGATGGAGTAGTGGGCACGCTCGCCGGCGGAAGCGAAGGATTTGCGGATGGAGCCGGATCGTCGGCATCCTTCAATTCGCCTTCCGGTATTGCCTTGGACGCGAGCGGCAATATTTTTGTGGCCGATACCGGGAACAACCGCATCCGCAAAATCAATCCGCAAGGCATGGTCTCAACATTGGCGGGCGACGGAACCGCAGGATACATCGACGGTCCGGCATCCCAGGCGCGGTTCGATGGCCCTACTGGAATCGCTCTGGACCCGAGCGGCAACATCGTCGTCGCCGACACTTACAACGATCGCATTCGCCTCATTACGTCAGATGGTCAAGTTAGCACCGTCGCGGGCGCTGGGCGTCCCGGCTACGCAGACGGTGATGCTGGTGTCGCGCTCTTCGATACGCCGTGCGGGGTTGTAGTCACTAGTGATGGCGCGGTGATCGTAGCCGACACCGGCAACTATCGCCTGCGTAAGTTAAGTAAGGACCGGAAAGTCACAACGTTGCCGGTGGTCTTCCCACCAGAAGCACGGCCGGATCATCTATCAAAACCCTTAGGATTGGCGTTGACGCACGATGGCTTCTTGTATGTTACGGAGCTGGAGCGCTCTCGCGTAGTTCAGATTGCGCCCGACGGCGTAGCTCGCGTTGTTGCTGGAGATGGTGTGGGATTTGGTGACGGAACGGCTATCGCGCGCTTCAACCAACCCGCCGGTGTGGCCATTGATCCAGGAGCCGATCGGTCGGGCGAGCTTTATGTTGCTGACGGGGGTAACTATCTCGTACGAAAGCTTGCGCGATCATCAACCGAACCCCTTACTCCAACCTTGAATGAGCCGTTGCCGCGTCTGACCAATGCGACACTTGGCGAACCGTCTTTGCTATGGCCACTCGATCCGCAAGAACGACCGCACGAAGTGGTCGCGACAATGGGCGAGGTGCGAGGTAGTTTCGACTCCACTGATAGCCGCGATCATCTGCATAGCGGACTTGATATCTTCGGCGCGTACGGGGACGCCGTCCGCGCGGTTCGCTCCGAGAAGGTGACGAGCCCACTCGCGAACTGGAGTTTCGGTTCGATCAACGAAGGACTGCGCGTTGGCGTAGTCTCCTACATTCATATGCAGGTTGGTCGCAACAAAGAAGCGAAAATGTTCGCTGACCCCCGCTTCGTTCCTGTGCAAGAGGGGGAGGGAAAGGATCGCAAACTCACGCGTGTGCGAATCAGGCGCGGGACACGTTTTCGCCCGGGTGATGCGCTCGGCACGGTGAACCGCATGTACCACGTTCACCTGAACATCGGCCCTCCCGGCGCCGAGATCAATCCGCTCTCGCTTTCGCCGGTCGGGTTTATCGATGATGTCGCTCCAGTAATTGAAAAGAATGGCATCCAACTCTTCGATGAGGCGGGCGCTCAACTCGCGGAGAAGCGAGCCGGCCGCGTGCTGCTAAGCGGGCGAGTGCGAATCGTAGTTGACGCGTTCGATCGCACTAACATGAATGCGAGCCGTCGCCGGCTCGGTCTCTACCGCCTCGGCTATCAGATTCTGAAACCCGATGGCACGCCGGCTCCCGGTTTCACTGAGCCGCGCATTAACATCATCTTCAATCGTCTCCCCTCAGACAGGGAAGCCACCAAGCTCGCGTATGCATCGGCGAGCGGGATCACAGTTTACGGAAGCGCCACCACCCGATTCCTCTACGAAGTCACAAACACCGTCCGCGACGGCCTCGCAACACCCGGCCTCTGGGACACCTCCGCCCTGCCTCCCGGCGATTACATCCTCCGCATCATCGCCGCCGACTTCTCCGGCAACGAAGCCAAAGAAAACCACGATGTCCTGATTACGATTACGGTGAAGTAGTCTGGATTTTCGGCAAGCTCGCCAGCGCTTTTCAGATTCTCTTCGTCATGAAATGATGCGAAGCGATTTGTAAACAACTGGCGATTCGTACATTCGGCCCAGCGTTTTCAATAGGAGGAACCTTAACTCTTCAAGAGTCCTCGCAGATGTTCGTCTTAATAAACTCATTCATAGAGCTTCTTGCAAAACTTCCTATATGTCTTCGTCGCGAGCGACGATTGAAGCCCGGCGTTTCAACGCCGGGAATAGCCGCTCCAGCTTTTCTCGTCGCGTGAGCGACGATTGAGACCTTGTTCAATCGGCGTTCGCGGGACGGAATGATTAACCACGATTAGTTCTGCAAGAGCCTCTATAGAATGATTTCACTTTGGTGACTGCGGTAGCTATGGGTGGGTGCCCACGTTGGCCTCGGTCCTTACCGCCCTGCTCGGATTTCATTAACTGTCAGAACCGACACCGTCTCCTCCTCCTCACATCTTTGGGAGGGTGACGCCGCGTTGGCCCTGGTATTTGCCGCCGCGGTCTTTGTAGGAGGTTTCGCAGACTTCGTCGGATTCGAAGAAGATTACCTGGGCGACGCCTTCGTTGGCATAAATTTTCGCGGGCAGAGGCGTGGTGTTTGAAAACTCGAGCGTGACATAACCTTCCCATTCGGGTTCAAAGGGAGTGACGTTCACGAGAATGCCGCAGCGGGCGTAGGTGCTTTTGCCGAGACAGATTGTCAATACATTGCGAGGAATACGGAAGTATTCAACGGTGCGAGCGAGCGCGAAGCTATTGGGTGGGATGATTACTGAATCGCCTTTTACATCGACGAAGTTGTTTTCATCGAATTCCTTCGGATCGACGATGGTACTGTTGATGTTCGTGAACAGTTTGAATTCGTCGGCGCAGCGGATGTCGTATCCGTAGCTGGAAGTGCCATACGATACCAGCCGCTTACCATTCAACTCTTTGACCTGGCCGGGCTCGAAGGGATCGATCATTCCAAACTCAGTCGCCATGCGGCGAATCCACTTGTCCGACTTAACAGTCATAGGCGGCAAAGGATACTAAGAAGCGGGATCGGAGACAAGCGAAGGCAAAACTATCCACAGATTACGCAGATTCCACAGATGTTTTTGTTGACTAGAAGTAAGTGGTAGATGGGAACGCGTCGCTAGTTGATACCAAGGATTTCAAAACCTATGGTTTCGACAATCTTCGCCAAGGCGTGACAGTGGAATCATGCCCTTTATTTTTTGCTTTTACATCTGTGAAATCTGCGTAATCTGCGGATAGAGTCGTCAGTTCTCGACAGCTTTCCTAATATGGATTTCGCCGTCGCCGACGGTGAACTTCAAATAAGCGCCGCCGGCGCCGGAGCGGCCGCGCACTGAACGTTCACTAATCGAGGTGCGTTCGCGAGGCTCGAGACCGTAGGCGTTTTCAATCTTCCCGGTGCGCAAAATATCGGCGTCGATCTCTCCACTGAATCCAGCGGGTAAATCCACATTGAGTTTGCCCGCGGCGAGTTGAATGTCGGCGCCGGCGCCGCGCCAGCTACGCGCGGGCACAACGAAATTAATCGTCCCGATGCCCACGGTCACATTTGCTACGCGCCCGGCAAGGCTTAAGCTCACATCACTTTGAGGAGAATTCAATCGGAATAATCCCTCGACGCCACTCATACTAATTGCTCCCGTGCCACCATTGATTTCCACGTCAACGATCTGCGGCACGCGCAGCTTATAGTCGATCTTCCACGGCGAACCCAACAACTGCTTTGGAAAATTCTTCGCGTTCTTTTTCATGTAGCTGCGGTCATGCATGCCGACGGTAATCAGACTCATGTGATTACTGTCATCGTCTAGAACAAAGCCGGTTACAGCCACAACCTTGTCCATGTCAGCTTCAGTTGCGCCCTGGATCTCGATCTCGGCAGTGAGATCGATCTCGTTACTGGACCAGCCTTCGACCGTGATCGAACCGTGGGGCGCGCCGACAATTGTGAAAGTACCGCCAAAGCCGAAGCGACGAACTTCGTGCCTCGAAATAGTTCGAGTAAGCAAGGGGCCTGTTGGAGCCACCGCTTTCTTTTGCGCGCAAACCGGACCCGCCAATAGAAGGATGGCAAATCCGATGAATGAAAATTTAGTCAACATGTGATGAGAGTATATCCGTTCCAAACCACAAACCTAGCCACAGATTTCGCGGATTGCACAGATAATGCAAACCACCGGTGCGGAGTTTTGATCTTAACAGCTGTTTGTCTGTGTAATCTGCGGAATCTGTGGCTAAAGTAGTTGTCGAGTAAATAGGAGAGGTAGATTGTTGACCGAGAACTGCGGGCTGGCAGCCCACAGTACATAAGATTATCTTCTGTGGAAGGAGATGCTGCCGCTTAGATTGGTTACGCTGACTGAGGCACGGCCGTCGCCGACATCGCCGACGTATTTCCGGCCGCCGCCGAACGATTGAAAACTATTGTTCCAGAAATGGCCGAGCTCGATCCTTTTGCTGGTCGTGGCAGCCTGTAGTCGAAAAGCCGAATCGCCGGGAATTCGAATGTTGATAGCTCCGTGGCCTGACTGAAATTCGTAACTTCCGCCTCGCATGAACTCGCCGTCAAACAAAATGTCCCCGGTGGTATTCGAAGCCGTAACCTGAGTCGCGATGATTCCAGTCAAGTCGATGTCACCCTCAGACGACACACGAGCGCGAACGTACGCCCCCCGCACATTCGACACGTGAATGTCGCCGCGTTTTGTTTCTACGTCTACCGAAGTGCTGACCGGCACTTGAATCTTGAAGTTGACGTCGCCGACCTCGCCGCGTCCGCGGTTATCGCCCATCACGTCGATACTCAAGCCGTCACTCAATTGCCGCGGAGAAAAGTGAGCAGAAGGCGATTCCAGAGTAGCCGAAACTTTTATCTCGTCGCGGTCCCATGACTCGACCGTAATCGTGCCCTGAACGTTCTTTAACTGTAGCCGGACATTTTTCCCGGTGGGATATCTTTTCGAAACGTGTTGCTGAGCAGAGGCCGTCGAAGCGGCTACGCAAATCAATACGGAAACGGCAAGAACTGATCCGAGACGCGCTACCCGAGAAAGTGCGCGAGGCAAACTTGTCTTCATTTCAATGGGGCTCTTCAAAGTCGTATTCGCACTATTCGAGTTCCGAGAATTCCTTCAGCAGCGCAATCTTCTCGTTCATGGCTGCGTTCAGCATTTCTTCAGATACCTCGTCATGGGGATTCTTGTTCAATTCATTCAAGGACTCAGTCATCGATTGATCGATCACACTTAGGTTGCGATCGAAAGTATCGCGCATTTGCACACTCCAACGAGCTCGATTCATCTCGATGCGATTGTTCCAGTAGGCGATCGTCTGTTGCTGTTGCCACATGCGATCGTTGAGCTTATACCCTCCAGGCTGGACTGCCTGCGGCGAAGGTGGAGGGCTATCGAGCCTGCGAATACCAACAACGGTCACCAGAGCGACGATGAGAACCAGGGCTGACACTGAAGCAGCCAGCTGAGGAAAAGAAAGCTGCCAACTCCGATTGAAAAACTCTTTCAATGAACTCTTGCGTTCGGTAGCAGTCACACTCGCGACGCCGCCACTTGCTTCGATCGTATTGCGAATACGCAGCCACAGGGCTCGCTCGTTGGGAGGGGCTTCATACTGGCCACGATTGTCCTGGCAAAAAGTGAGCACCGACTCTAAGTCGTGGCGCACTTCAGCACAGTCGAGACAATCTTCCAAATGTAGATTCAGCGACGCTGTATCCTTCGCGCTAAGCGCGCCGTCCAGCAAATCACTGATTAGTTCCTGACATCTATCGCAGTTCATTGTCATAACCTCTGCATGTCACGCTAAAAATCTTCTTGAACCAAGCCCGCGTGACATTCTGCTAACAATCAAGGAGAGACTGCGCGTAAAGAATCCGGACTCGTTCAGTACCAATGTTGTAGTGTTGGCATTGGTTTCAGTGGAGACGACCGGAAACCTCGGCTAACACTTTGGAAGCTACTTCTTCAGATTCTGTTGCCTCAATAATCCTCGCAGCTTCATTCTTGCTTTATGAAGCTGTGATTTCGAAGTGCCAACTGAACAACCCAGCATCCTGGCTATCTCTTCGTGCTCGTGTCCTTCGATATCATGAAGGGTGAACACCATTTTATAACCTGGGGGAAGTTGAGCAATGGCCTTGTCGAGCGCAATGCGATCAACCACAGGCATTGAATTTGGATTTTCAGTGCCTTTGACAATCTGGATAGGCGTCTCGCCATCCTCGGTTGTCTGCTCCATGCGAACGCCACGCTTGCGGAAGTGCATCAGCACCTGATTCACCGTAAGCCGGTGCAACCAGGTCGTAAAAGCTGACTCTCCACGGAAGCTGCCGATCTTGCGAAAGAGCTGGATGAAAACCTCTTGCGCGAGGTCCTCAGCCTCTGAGACATTGCCCGTCATACGCAAGCAGAGGGAATAAACCCGCCGGTTGTGGCGTTGGTACAAGTCCTCGAAGGCGACCATGTCACCTTCCGAGGCCTTTTGTGCCAGGGCGTAATCAGTTGTTAGCGCTGTCCCAGTATCGGCTGCGGTCACGTGTACGTCTGTTCCGGCAAGCAACAAGCCTGTGGCTGCGACGGTTATCGAGGACATTTTTTCGCCACGATCACAACGAAATCCGCTATTTCCGACTGAGCGATACCCTTGTCCTCAAGACACCCCAAACTGGGGGTGGTTGGTGCGAGGTGTTAGGGTACCCCTGCAAACGCGGGTGTGATGCTGTCGTTCGCTCGCGTCGTTGCCTTACCTCGCCCGAAAGTTCCTTATTTTCTTGCCGCTTAGCGGAGTTTCAGGCCGCGCTATCGAGTAGTTCAGCTCAGCCTCGAATTCTGTCCAATCACCGAGGGTGGTCTCACTTTGAGTAAAAGATCACCAAACTGGCATTCTCGGTTGTACGGCAGAGCCTAAAGATAATGGGAACCGACGATTGTGACAAGGCCTCGACGCGGACACTGTGGTAACTCAATAGAAATGTCCTCTGGATAACTCAATAGAAATGTCCTCTAAGATGTGCCTCCATGGTGGAGGGCAAATGGAAGGACAATTATTGATGAGCCGGAAGGAACGAGAGCAGTTAAAACTGTTAGCCAGAGTGAAGCGCGGGGAGTTGAACCTGAAGGAGGCAGCCGAAGTCAGCGGGGTTGGTTATCGGCAGTGTCGGCGGCAATACAAACGGTATCGAGAGCAAGGTGATCGCGGCTTGCTGCACTTGGGACGTGGGCGGAGGTCGAATCGGGGTCATGCAGCTGGGGTAAAAGAGCGAGTGCTGCGGCGCTACCAGGAGCGCTATGAGGATTTTGGTCCGACGCTGGCAGCCGAGAAGCTGGTAGCGGAAGGTTACACCATTGATCACGAGACGCTGCGGCGCTGGTTGCTGCAGGCGGGCTTATGGCGGAAACGGCGCCAGCGAGCGAAACATCGCAGTTGGCGAGAGCGGCGCGCGCACTTCGGCGAGTTGCTGCAAATGGATGGCTCGCACCATGAGTGGTTTGAGCAGCGGGCTTCTGGTCGTTGCTGTTTGATGAAGTTGATCGACGACGCCAGCAGCAAACGCATGGTGCGGTTCAGTGCGCAGGAGACGATCTTTGCGGCCATGGAGTTGCTCTGGAAATGGCTGGACCGCTACGGCATCCCGCGGGCCCTGTACACGGACAAGAAGAACGTTTACGTGGTGGATGAAAAGACGCGTCAGTTGGCCGCCGAGAGTGGCGTCGAAGTGCTGACGCAGTTTGGCAGAGCCTGTAAAAAGCTGCGCATCGAGATCATTACCGCCCATTCACCCCAGGCCAAAGGACGAGTCGAACGCAGTCACGAAACTGATCAGGATCGTTTGGTTAAAGAGTTGCGCTTGACCAACAGCAGCACCATTGCGGAGGGCAATCAGTTGCTGGAGAGTGGCTATGACCAACAGCTCAGTGAGAAGTTTTCGGTACTGCCGCGCTCGCCGACTACCACCGCTCAGCTAAAGGCTACGACCTGGCAGCGATTTTTTGTATTGAAGAAGAACGTAGCTTAAGTACTGATTGGATCGTGCGTTTTGAGAATCAGTTCTTTCAGCTACAGCCACTCCGCAAGACCTTGCCAGGCCGAGGCAAGGTGCTGGTGCAACGATACCTCGATGGCTCGTTGCACTTTCGCCAGGGTGAAAAGGAGTTGGCTTACACCCTCTTGCCTGCCAGGCCGCAGCCAGCACCGCAGCAGAGAAAACGTAAGCCACTACCGGAAGGAACAGCAATCATGGAGAAATACGTGCCGCCGGCCAATCATCCCTGGCGTAGGTTGCGTTTTGGTAAGGGAACGTCGCTGCAGCGCTCGTGACATCGTGCGGCGGCAAGCGCGCTGCTCAAGCTTTCTCAAACCGCTCGTCCCAGAGCCGACTCGCTGAAAGCTTGACCAGCCCGCTTGCCGCCGTTCAAAAACTGTCACTAAGCTCTGAAGCTCCTTCTCCTGAACTCCGACAATAGAGGACATTTCTATCGAGTTAACATAGAGGACATTTGTAAAGAGTTATGACAGGCCTCGACGCGGACACGGGACGTATTCCGTACTCAAGTCGTCCCGGGTTTCCGAACTTGTTGCCTGAGTCCACATTTAACCTAATACGAATAGTCTTCTCAGCCTAAGACCTTCGGCCAATGCTTCCTGGGCAGACTTTAGATCGGCACCGTTCGGTACTTTCAAGATTTTTTGATCCCTGATTATTCTGATCGGTCGACCGTTAGCAAAGTAGTAACGAGACTCGTTGTTCGGATCGTCGTCCGGTTTCTCAAGTGCGAAAACCAACTGACCGCTCGCGTTGAAAAGATACTCAGCGTACTCGTGCCGATCAGAGCGTTGCGTGGCGACGGTAATCTGAAGAAGCTTGTTTGGATACGGCTCGCCTTCGCGACGCGAGAAAGTGTAATGGGCTTTGGTTACTGACTTGAAGATCCCGACCGCCGGCCACGGATTTTCATTTACATTGCGTACGAGTTCATCGCAGAAGATTGTTGAGTATGGTTTCTCTTTTTCGGCAGTCGAAATTTGTTCGGTGACTTCTTTGTAGAGGCGCCGAATCTCGTCGATGCGCTTGTCGGCCTGCTGAGCGCCAGCATGTGAAATCGCACCAAAACCGAGAATAATGCAAATAGCTGTATTCACTATCTGGACGTTGCTCATCCCAAACAAGGTGTGCCTCCTGCGAACGAAAAGTTTAATCATCAACGGACTCTTTTTGAACTTTGAGAGAGTGAGGACGAATCCAATAGTCATGGGCTTCTGATATTCTCTTCATAGGTCAGCGACCCTCAGCGTAGTCAACAGAAGTACGCACTTAAGTTCCGCGGCTGTCCTTTCCTGTGGACATCTGATCACCTTTCCGGAAGGCGCACTCTCTTTATGAGCCTAAACGCGTCCGCCCGCGATCCTTCTCAAATGGCGCGGGTATTGCTTCCTAATTCACATTTGCAGCATTGATTAGAAACAGCTACCAATTCATAACGCTGATCAAAGACATTCCCTTGGTAATCTGCATCATTCGATTGGGTTAATGTCAGCGCCGTTGGTGCCGCGGAAACTTCACTGCTCGTCATCAGATCCGGACCATTAGAATTCTACCCTTCACGCGCTTAAGTTTGATGGTTCCAATACAACAACAAGGAGCATACTGATGAGGACTAAGCTCAGAAAAGGACAAATTGCAATCGGGTCGACTCAAGCCCATTTCCCTAACGGAACATCTGTGGAGATTGACATTTACACACAGAAAGACGGGGGTGTCTATGTCACTCATTACTTTAAGAAAAAGAATGGCGGCACAACAGCCGGTGAAACCTGTTTTTATTGTGGTGGAGCAAAGCTCGGGTGCATTACTTGTCCAGCTGGGCAATCAGCGTCAGGGAATTGCATCACGCACACGCTAAAGTGTGAACCGCTGACAACGTCACCCGGGACAACGAAGGCCAAAAAACGGTAAGCCAGCAGGCAGCCACTTACAAAAACTCTAATCGATCCTATTAACGAACAGATCATTGTTTCGAATCTCAAGCGTTGAGTAAGTGCTGCACACCTCACGTCGACTCTATTAACCACGGTCAAGTCCAGTAGGTTCGATCCAACGATCGGTAACCCACAGCTTCGGCGACGTGAGGTGAGCGAATCTGGTCCGAGCCTTCGAGATCTGCAATCGTACGACTGACCTTCAAAATGCGATCGTAAGCGCGAGCAGATAAGCCCAGTCTGGTCATGGCGCGTTCCAGCATCTGCTCGCTTTCGACATCGATGCGACAATGCTGGCGAATCAAACGCGGAGTCATGCCCGCATTCGAAAAGATCTTCTCACCCTCAAAACGTTTTGTCTGGCGTTCGCGTGCATGGATAACTCGCTCACGAATCTCGGCGGAGCTTTCGGTTTCGGGAGCGACGTCGCCAGCGAGGTCGCGAAACTTCACCGCCGGCACATCGATATGAATGTCGATGCGATCCAACAACGGTCCCGAGATGCGACCGACGTAACGCTGAATCTGCAGAGGCGAGCAGCGACATTCACGCGTCGGATCATTCCAGAAACCACACGGACAAGGATTCATTGCCGCCGCGAGCATGAATGCAGCGGGAAAAGTCAGCGACATCGCAGCGCGGCTGATCGTCACTTTTTGATCTTCAAGTGGCTGTCTCAATACCTCGAGCACGCTGCGATCGAACTCCGGCAGCTCGTCCAGAAAGAGCACGCCTTGATGGGCGATTGACACCTCGCCTGGCCGAGGCACAGCTCCGCCTCCGATTAAGCCGGCATCGCTGATGGTGTGATGAGGCGAGCGAAACGGACGCTCAGTAACCAAACCTGATCGTCCGGTTAGCCCCGCCACCGAATGGATCTTGGTGAGCTCGAGCGCGGCCTCGAATTCCAACGACGGGAGAATCGTGGGCAATCGCTTCGACAACATCGTCTTGCCCGATCCCGGTGGGCCGATCAAAAGGATGTTGTGCGAACCGGCTGAAGCAATCTCCAACGCGCGTTTTGCCGACTGCTGCCCGCGAACTTCACGAAAGTCGACGTTGTATTGATCCGCATGGCTCAACATTTGAGCTGGATCAATTCGCAATGGAGCAGGAGGGTCGGGCGAACGCAAGCCCGCGATCAAATCCACGGCGGCGCGCAGATCGGCGACGGGATAAATGTTTATCCCGTTCACAACCGCAGCTTCCTTGGCGTTCTCTTCCGGTACCAGGAGGTATTTGATCAGTGCTTCGCGCGCCAGGATCGCAATCGGCAGGGCGCCTTTGATTGGACGCACACGACCATCGAGTGAAAGCTCGCCAACTGAGATCAGATCGGTGAGTCCTTCAGCTTCAGCCAGATCTCCATTCGCGCCGAGGATGCCAAGCGCAATGGGCAGATCAAAGCTGGCTCCTTCTTTCCGAACATCGGCGGGAGCCAGATTGATCATCGTCTTGTGAAACGGAAAAAAGAAACTGGTGTTGTTGATGGCCGCGCGTATTCGTTCGCGCGACTCGCGCACGGCGGCGTCGGGTAAACCGACGATGGTTACGGTAGCCTGATCATTCTCGCCGCGAACCGGAGTGAGATCGACCTCGATATCAACTAGATCGGCGTCGATTCCATAGACTGCGGCTGATAGCGTGCGAAAGAGCATACGACCTCCCCAAATAGCAGCAACTATTCATGAGGTGGTCGTGAAAAGTAGCTCAGAAGCTAGCTGATTAAGAACGAAGCGCGCCACTCAAGACTTGAGGGCGCGCCGTATTGCTGTTATGCAGATCGATTCGAAGAACGACCTAGCGGCGACGCCGAGGTTTCGGCGCGGAACTGGAGTCGGTTGAGCCTGGCAGTTTGATTTCCTGCCCCGCCTGCAATTCCCCATTTAGAGATAACCCGTTGAGGCGAGCAACATCACCGGCAGATACTTTATGCGCTTCGGCGATCTTTGCAATCGTGTCTCCCTTGCGAGCGCGAACCTTGGTCACACCTGGGGCTGCTGGAGGCTGTTCGGCTGTACCTGTCGAACGTTTCCAGCTCGTATATTTCACTCCGCCCGTGGGTAAGACCAACTTATTCGAACTCTTGAGATCCACGCCATGATTGGCTGCCTCCAATTGCGAAACCGCGATTCCCGTGCGGTTCGCAACCGACTGCAGATCCTCTCCAGGTACCACTGAAATTACGCGAGCCGTGTCTCTTTGATCACCCGGTATTCTCTTTAAGACGGCAACCAACTGTTTCGAACGTCCCGCAGGAACGCGCACGTTGTAGATACCATCGCGTGGTGTCACATCGCGGCGTAACTCCGGATTGATGGTGCGAAGGTAATCGACGTTCGAATCGGTTGCGTCAGCGATGAGTTGCAGGCTTGTGGTTGTCGGCAACTGCACCACGTCATACGCGAGTGGTGGTTCGGGTTTGATCCCCGCGAATCCATACTTCTCAGGATTCTTGGCAATCAAAATGGTGGCAAGAATGTTGGGAACGTAGTTACGAGTCTCTTGATAGAGATAGGGATAAATTGTCCAGAAGTTGGCAGCGCCAGCGCGTGAGATACCGCGATCGATGTTACCAGCGCCGGTGTTGTATCCACCCATCGCCAGTTCCCAATCGTTGTTGTATCGTCTGGCCAAATCCTTGAGATAGCGAGCTGAAGCACGAGTGGCTTGCTCAAAGCTATTCCGTTCATCTATCCACGCTGACTGGCGCAGTCCGTACTGGCGGCCAGTGGCGGGAACGAACTGCCAAAGTCCGGAAGCTGCTGCATGGGAAAGCGCATTCGGTTTCCAGGCGCTCTCAACCTGGCCCAACCAGGCGATGTCAATCGGCACGCCTTCTTCCTTGAAGATCTTGCGAGCGAGCGGCATGTATCTGCCAGCGCGACGGAGTCCAGCTTCCATCGTCGAACGGCCCCGGCCCTGGTAGTAATTGATGTACTGCTGAATGAGCGGGTTGATCGTGAATTTGAAGTTGACGTTACCTTTCGCCAGCTCGAGTGCGTTCACGTCGTCCTGAGACACATTCTGCTCTTCAGCGGTCAAGACGAGCTTGCTGAGTTCATCGAGGGGTGATGGCTCAAATTTCTGTTCACGAAATCCTATCTGGGGAGCTACCTGCTGCGGCGGCGGCGCCGGCTGACCATTTTGAGCAACCAACGAGGCGGTCGTGATGTGCGGCAGTCCGTGGCCAATCGGAACTTCCTCGCGATAAATGCGCTCCACCAATTCGAGATAGAAAGTCTGAAGTCGCTGATTCGCCCGCACATCCAGGCCGGACTCGAGCAACGTGTCTACCGCCTGATCAAATTCATCCCGAGCGGCTTCCCGTTTATTGTCGTCAAGATTCAGCTTGCCTTTGCGGAAGTGGTCCTCGGCGCGTGCAATTATCTGTGAAACTTTGGTGTTGGTTTTATCAACATCGGTGGGAATGGAACGCGCTGACGATCCAGCAGGAATCTGCGCCGGCACGACAGTAGTGGCGCCAACAATGGAAATCAAAACTGCAGCGCAAACCACCAAACGAGGAAAGCTAGACACCATTAAAATCAGGTTCTCCTTTAAGTCAGTTCTTCTGAATACGCTCGATTCCCCGACAGGGACTCGTTCGAAAAAACTCGATGGCAACCGCGCGAGGTTATGATCCTTTCGGATCGAGTTTGGGCGCCCTCATCAGACACACGGAAAGGCGCCTAAAACTGTCACTGAGGCTACCACACGGTTTCGAACAGTGTCAAACAATCGCCCGATAATAAGAAACCGTAAAACAGCCCTCTTTTCCAACATCTTCCACGCGACAAACCAACGATTGTTCCCGCGGTTTAAGAGATGCGCAAGGAACTCGATTGACTGCCTGCGGATCGCATTCACATCCGGTTTCAACCGGGTGTGTAGGCGGTCTGTTTGATTTTGGGAACCGCTTTAACGGTTTCCGAAGCTTCGAGTCAGCAGATTAAACCGTTGAAACGGTTGGAGAAACTAATTGCGCCTTCATCACCCGGTTGAAACCGGGTGAGACTAAGAGTTGAATGCGAAGGCCTTACAGCTTTGGCTGGGCGGACCGGCCGGAAGCGGCTTGCGGCAGACGTTGCGGGCGCGGCGCGGCAGGCACCGGCGGCGCCACCTTTTCCTTCAAGGCCTCGCGGAAAACCTGTCGCATATGGTCGACGAACACAAAGCGGATATCTTTGAAAGGCTCCTTCGGAACTTCGTCCAAGTCCCGCTTATTCTGAGCCGGCAGAATAATCGTCGACACTCGAGCTCGTCTCGCCGCCAGGACTTTCTCCTTAATGCCACCGACCGGAAGGACGTTTCCTCGGAGTGTTATTTCGCCTGTCATCGCCACGTCTTTTCGAATCGGGCGGGACGACAGAGCTGACACCATTGCAGTAGCGAGCGTAATCCCAGCCGACGGACCGTCCTTTGGAATCGCACCTTCGGGAATGTGGATATGCAGGTCAAAAGTGCTGAAGTCTTCCTCATCTATCTCCAGCTCTTTCGCGCGAGACTTGGCGTACGAATACGCGGCCTGGGCTGATTCGCGCATTACTTCCCCAAGCTGTCCGGTCAAGACTAAAACGCCTTTGCCCTTCATCTTCAGGCTTTCAATGAAGAGAACGTCGCCTCCCGCTGCAGTCCACGCCAGTCCAGTCGCAACTCCGATTTGATCTCGCTTCAAAACTTCTTCGGGAATGATCTTGGGGGCGCCGAGGAACTCGTGAAGGTTCTTGGTCGAAACACGAATCGCTTCCTTATTACCTTCAGCAAGCTTGCGCGCTATCTTGCGACAAATGGTCCCGATCTCTCTTTCAAGTTGTCGAAGACCGGCTTCCTGCGTGTACTGTTGAATAATTCCCGTCAGCGCCGTGTTCGAGATATGCAAATCTCGATTGGAGATTCCATTCTCCTCCATCTGTTTCGGCATCAGATGTCGCCGTGCAATCTCGCGCTTCTCTTCTTCCGTGTATCCCGCGAGACGAATGATCTCCATTCGGTCGCGCAAGGGCGGTTGAATCGTGTCGAGCACATTCGCCGTCGTCATGAAGATGACGTTCGACAAATCAAAATTGACCCCGAGATAGTTGTCGCGGAAAGTGTTGTTCTGTTCCGGATCGAGAACTTCAAGCAAAGCCGACGACGGATCGCCACGAAAGTCGGCGCCGACCTTGTCGATTTCGTCGAGCATGATCAGGGGATTGTTTGTCCCAGCCTGTTGAATCGACTGAATGACTCGGCCGGGCATCGCGCCGACGTAGGTACGGCGATGGCCTCGCACTTCGGCTTCGTCATGCACGCCACCCAGGGACAGTCTGACGAATTTTCTATCAAGAGCTCGGGCGATTGAGCGTCCCAATGAAGTCTTGCCGACTCCCGGAGGTCCGACGAGACACAGAATTGGGCCTTTCGGTTTTTCTTTGAGTTTACGGACCGCGAGCGCTTCGATGATCCGATCCTTAATCTTTTCAAGTCCGTAATGATCTTCGTTAAGAATCTGTTCAGCCTTGGCAAGATCGAGGTTGTCTACTGACGTCTTGGACCAGGGCAGCTCAGTCATTATCTCCATCCAGTTTCGCAGCGTAGCTGTTTCAGCGGAATCAGGATGCATGCGCTCGAGTTTCTTCAGTTGCCGCAGCGCTTCCTCTTCAGCGGGCTTCGGCATATTGGCGGCTTCAATCTTTTCCCTGAACTGAGCTATCTCCTCGGCAAGCTCGTTGCCTTCGCCGAGTTCAGATTGAATCGCTTTCATCTGCTGGCGCAGGTAGAACTCGCGCTGCGATCGATCAATGTCGGCACGTGCTTGCGTATTGATTTCCTGCTGAACGGTCAGAACTTCTATTTCTTTGTTCAGCAACTCGTTGACGCGACGAAGCCGGGTGGTCGTGTCCGCGATTTCCAGAACGGACTGCGCATCCTCGACTTTCAATTCGAGATTCGAGGCTGAAAGATCCGCGAGACGTCCCGCGTCGTCGAGATTGGCGATGATAGCCATCACTTCCGGCGAAATGTTCTTGCCGAGGTTGATAGCTTTTTCCATCGATCCACGCACGTTTCGAATGAGCGCTTCGACTTCCAACGATCTCTCGGGCGGCAACACTTCCTGAACGACATGCAGACGGGCGCTGATGAATTCGCCGGTGGTATCAACTGATTCGACTTCAGCTCGCGCCAGACCTTGAACGAGGATGCGGATGCGGCCATCAGGCAACTTGAGCATGCGCATGATTACTGCAGCAGTACCGACTTTATAGAGGTCTTCCGCAGCCGGCTCTTCCTTATCGAGGTCCTTTTGCGAAGCGAGAAGGATCATGCGGTTCTCGCCCAGCGCTTCGTCTACCGCGCGAATCGATTTTTCGCGGGAGACAAATAGCGGAACGATCATGAACGGATAAATAACAATGTCCCGCAACGGCAGGACCGGCAGCTCGTTCGGAATCTGCAGTTGTTGCTCGCCGTCAGTTGGTTCTAATGCTGTAGTAATTTCGTCTTCGTTAACCATTGCCATAAGTGTAGCAGTCAGTAATCAGTAATCAGTAATCAGTAATCAGTAATCAGCTTCGTACTTTTGTTCTTGGTTCTTTGTGCTTTGTGCTTTGTTCTTTGCATTTTTTTCTTAACCCATTTTTGAACGACTCAACAGCCTCCACACTCGAGCGCAAAGAACAAAACACGAAGAACCAAGAACCGGTCAGCAATTGCCTTTACGGATTGGCTGATTACTGACGGCTGATTACTGTTTACTGCTCTTCTCATTCTCGTCCTTGATTGGCACCTTAAATTCCCTGCCGCGGCGATCCGTTGTTTTCGGCAGCCGAACAACCAGGACTCCATTTTTCAATGAAGCATTCGCTTCCTTAATATTTATCGTCCAGCGCAGCGGAACAATTCTGGCGAATTGTCCATAACTTCGCTCTGAACAGAGATGCGACGTAATGCGATTACGTGGCACTCGGCGCTTTTTCTCTCCCGACAATCGCAGCTGCGAGTTCGTCAGTCCAATCCTGATATGCTCGGCGGTTACGCCTGGAAGTTCAATGCGAACGAATATTTCCGTCTCACTTTCACAGAGATCGACGGGTGGCGCCCACGTCGCCGAAGCGAGCGGCGTATCAACCTCCATCGCCTCCTGGAGAGCAGCAAACAGACGACCGACGCGATCGCGCAGCCGCTGCAATTCCAGTCGCTCGAGCCCTGCGGCGCCTACGTGCTTAATCATTCGACACCGTGACCCGGATGATAAGGCAACAAGTTGTCATTTGCGTGCCGGCGTGCCAGAAGCGCGCGCGCGAACAAGGTGTTTCAGCTCATTCATGAATTCTGAAACGTCCTCGAACTCGAGATAGACTGAGGCAAATCTCACGTAGGCTACTTTATCGAGCTCCTTAAGTCGCCTCATGATCATTTCGCCGATCTTGCTGGTTGGCCGTTCGCGCTCGGGTGATTCCTGCACGTACTTTTCGATGCCGTTAACAATCGAATCGAGCTTTGAAGATGGAACCGGCCTTTTTTCACAGGCTCGCAGCAATCCGGCCATCACCTTGTTGCGATCAAAGTTCTCGCGACGACCGTCCTTCTTGATAACCATGTAGGGAATCTCGTCGATGCGTTCGTAGGAGGTGAAACGGCGCTCGCAGCGCAGGCATTCGCGACGACGACGAATAGCATCACCCTCGCGAGATTCACGTGAGTCAACCACTTTGTCTTCGATAAAACCGCAGAATGGACACTTCATATCAACCTCGGGGCGAACAGGCTTAGGTATTTTCAAATCTGAGATCTGAGATGTTTTGTTCTGAGATGGCGTCTAAATTATACGGATCACAGATCTCAGATTTCAGATCACCGAATCGGCAATGATCTTCTCGTCTTCAACTGCGTGTTCGACCGCTTCCGGCTTCGTCAGATTTCGCAAGCGGTCAAAATTGACTTCTCCGCGCAAAAAGTAGAACAACCCAAATAACGCTGCTGGGCCGAAATCAACGAGATGCATCACGATCGCCACCGCGGCAGCCTGTTCCTTTTCGATTCCGAGAAAGAAAAGTCCAGCTCCGGTGGCAGCATGAAAAGCGCCCGCAGCTCCACCCGGTGTCGGCACCGCAGAGCCCAGCATCGACCAACCAAGAATAAAAAGTGATTCAGTCAATCCGAACGGATGCCCTGATACCTTCAAGTCAAATGCCCGGAAAACGAATAGATTTCCTACCACGACCGATCCCCACATCACCAGCGTCCACCCAACGGTCAAGGCTAAATCTTTCGGATGTGACAGGACCTTTAAGGCACGACCAAGCTGGTCGAGCAAGCTGAGCACCGCCTTCGTCAATCTCGACGGCAGACGAGGCATCGCACTGAATCTATTTTCAACCCAGGTAAGTACCGAGGCAGACTTTATTCGAAACCACAGCAATCCCAGTAACCCGACAGCGCCTACAACCACGAGCCCGAAACCGAATTGCCGCACATGTCGGAATGCAGCAGCGTCGCCGGACGCAGGTCGGAACCAAAGCAGGTTTATTGCAAAGATAAAAACAACCGTCATCATGTCGTAAATGCGCTCGATCATGATGGTCACAAAAGACGCTGCCGGTCTGACCCGTCGCTCGCGCATGGGCAGGACAACGGGCCGAACTACTTCTCCCATCCGTCCAATTACCAGCACCGCGGCGAATCCGACGGTGGTCGCCACCCATACTTCACGGAGGCTGGAAGGAGTCAGTGGCGCCAGAAAAGCTTGCCAACGCAAAGCGCGAAAAAGGTAAGCGACCGCGATGACCAGGGAGGCTACGGCAATTAACCTCCAGTCGCCGCTCCTCAAGCCATGCCTGACCTGAACCCAGTCTAAACTTCTGCCAAACCACCAGACCAGGGCTGCTGCCAGCACAACTAGCGCGGCAAACTCAATGTATTTGCGGTATGCTTTCACGGTAAGCAGGATTAGTGGGTGGCATCGGCATACTTTCCGATGTGACTATCACGGGCGAGACGCCCGTGCCACAATTCAGCAGCGACTATGACTTGACTAGCTCGCGACCTCGACCACAAGATATTGGGTGGCTGGGCAAGGCTACAATAGATCAGTTGGGCCGCGCAACAAGCCATCCTGGAGTGCTGCAGGCTGCCAGCCTGCAGCGCGTTGCCACAGGGCGCTAGCGTAACCGAGCCGAAGTGCCGAACCAGAATCGACAGGCTGGCAGCCTGTCGTACAAATACGGCTGGAACTTTAGCTCCAGGCAGTTCGTAATCGCCTCCGGTTAAGGGCATTGACCTTACCCAAACGCGTTTCGGATTTCGTCATTTTTGGAGCTGGAGAAGCATCAGGTGGGGGCTGTGAGGTCTTTGGCTGCCAGCGAAGGAGCCGAATTAGTCAGGCGTTGTCGCGCTGGGGACGGGGCGGCGTGGGAAGAGATTGTGCAGAGTTATTCCCGCCGCATTTACAACCTCGCTTATCGCTTTACCTCCCGTGCCGACGCTGCTGAAGACCTGACTCAAGACGTTTTCATTCGCATTTATCGCTCTTTGGAACAATACGACGCGAAACAGGGAGACCTGCAAAACTGGTTGATGCGGTTGGCTCGTAACTTGATTATCGATGACTATCGCAAACGCCAGCGCACTCCCCATGATAGCCAGGCTGAGGACCTTGCCGATCACACTTACCACCTGCGCGCTGGTAGCAGTTCGGTCCAACGCGAGATGGAACGGCGCGAGCTCGGCGCCCAGGTCCAGGCCGGCATTGATAAGCTATCGACGGATTTACGCACTTGCGTAATACTGCGCGATATTGAGGAATTGAGTTACCAGGAGATTGTGGATCTCTTGAGAATACCCGAAGGAACAGTCAAATCGCGGATCAATCGGGGACGGATTGAACTGGCGAAGATCTTAAGACGTATGAAAGTTGTGGCTGTTAGTGAAACTTGATTTTACGTGGCATGGGCGTCTTGCCTGTGATCACCGGACAATTCGGAGACGCGGGAATTCTTCGAACATTAATTAAGAACCCCGGGGGCAGAAACGAGTAGCAAGATGCTTTGTGCAGATTTCGAAGACCGATTAAGTGATTATCTCGACGGATTACTCGATCCCGAGAATCATCGCATGTTCGCTGAGCATGCGCTGAGGTGTCCGCTTTGTCATGAAACCCTTGGCCAGGTAAAGAATTCAATTCAAACCTGCCGCACAGCCTTTGTCCCACCACCAACTCTTGAACTCGAAGCACGCATTCTGCAACGAACTATGCCGGAAACGGCAATGAACTGCGATGAATTTGAGGAGTGTCTTACGGACTACCTCGATGGCTTCCTGCCGGCTCCGTTGTTCCATCGCTGGGAAAGACATGCGGCTTTGTGTGGTCAGTGCACTAAGCTCCCCGGTGAAGTCGTTCGTTCCATCGGCGCTTGCTACACCTACAAAGGTGAAGAGCTGCCGGTACCTGTTGGTTTGAATGAAAGCATTCTCGCAGCCACGCTCGGCACCGTAGTTCCTGCAGATGTTCGCGCACCCTGGGGCTCGCGCGTTGCTTCCTGGTTGCGGCTTTGGTTGGACCCGATTATGTCTCCGCAGCTGGCAACAGTCGCGACGATGTTGTTGGTCGCCGTCTTTGTGCTGACCAATACGGTGTCTGCCGATGGCTCGATTAGCGGTATGTACAGCGAGACTTTGAAGCTGGCTGAGCAAAGCGGCGCTACCGGAAGAACCGTGAACGTGAAGAAGTTCTTCGTCGGCGGCAACGAAGGTGCTGCCAGCGAACAACCGGCTCAGCCTCAAAGCAACGATAGTCAGAATGGAGCGAATCAGCCCGCAGCCGGTACGCAAAAGAACGACAGTACTTCTGGTCAAAAGAGCGATCGCGGACCGCGCGGAACCAATCCTGGAAAGCATTGAAGCGCTGAAGTGGTGAAAAGTTAGATGATGTATTGCTCCTATCACTCTAAAAACCCGGCAGTGGTGCAGTGTAATCAGTGCAGCCGCCCACTTTGCGCGGCGTGCGATCACCGCATACGAGGTTTTCCGTTCTGCCAGGATTGTATTGTGATGGGAGTTGAAATGCTCCGTCAGCGATCCAACTCGCCGGCGTCACATGTTGTAAGACGCAAGAGCTCGCCGTTTGTCGCCACGTTGCTCTCGTTTGTTCCCGGCCTCGGTGCAGCTTATAACGGGCAAACTTCCAAGGCGATTATCCACTTCACGCTATTTGCCCTTTTCTTTCAGATGGCCGTGCTCACGCAGGGCGTACACTTTTTTGTACTCGGAGTTCTCGGCACCTGGCTCTTTGCAGCCGTTGATGCTTGTCGTACGGCGCAGTTGCTCAGAGCCGGCCTGGCGCCTGACACTGAGGAAGACGTAATAGCGCGACGCCTTTATGGAAACCCGTTGGCGTGGGGCATTACGCTGATAATTCTCGGCACTGTGTTCCTGCTGCACACGGTTTTTGATTTACAGCTTCCGGTTAAGAAACTGCTTCCCGTGGCGCTGGTAGCTCTTGGCGCTTACATGCTTTTTGATTATCTTCGTAGGAGACGCACCTCTGAGCGAGTGCTCAGGTTTGATTCGCGTCAACCACCGCCGTCGGTCATTTCGGTCAGATCGTTTGACTCCCCTGGATTTGGAACTGGAGAATTGACGGCGACATCGACTCGTCGCGAGTTAAATGCGTTGCCCTTCGAACGACGTTCATAGAATCAGGTAAGAAAATGACAGCCTTTATCTTCAAAGCTTTTGGTGTCGGCAGCATTGTCGCTGCCATCCTCTTAATCGTTGCGTTGCTCAAACAGCTGGTCGTGATGTTTGGCTTCCTCCTCGGTCTCCTCAAATTTGCGATCATCATGATCTTCGTTCTGATCGTGGTTTTGATTTTGGTCGCAATCATTACGACCTGGGTTCGACGCCGTCGCGAGGACCAGGGATATTAGCTACCAGCCGCTCGTTCGCTTCTCGCGCATAACAAACAGGGTTCAACAAGTAGTCTACTAACTGCGCCTGACTGTCTTCAGAAGGTGACAGTTTCTCTGTTCCGCCTCTTCACCAACAAACAATTTCCAAGTATCAAGGCTAACGGTATGAACATTGCTTTGGTTGATCGAGCTTCACCTAACTTTGATATGAACCTCATAAGGAGAACCTGATGGCGAAAAAAGATGATGCCCCCTCACGCGGAGTTACCAAGGCACCGGTCCCACCTGCACCTGCACCGCATGTTGAGCTTTTCGGACATGTAACTCTGGTAGAGGGATATGCCCTAACCAGTTTCACAGGCTGCCACGGCCTCGTTGCTCTCCGTGATACCCCTGGAAAAACTGTGGCGGTCCTCACTTCGGAAGTGCGATTGCAAAGTTTGCTCGAAACTGCCCTGGATACCGGCAACTTGATTGCATTTCTGGGAGTGAAACTCACTAATCCGCCTACGCCTCGCGGCGGGACTTGGGCCGTAGATGTGTACAGCATCGATGGCGTAATTCTCTACAACTTCAAGTAAGCCGCTCGTACGGCAGATAAAAGTGAGAGGATCGGCGAGTGTGACTCACAACACTCGCCGATTCTCTTCCCAGCCGCCACCAACCGCCAGAACTACACGCGCCACCCACCGTGTGGCAGTGCCCTAATTTGGAGTGCGCCGACCTGTCGGCGCTTTCGTCGCTGTGACCTGTCGCGGCAAGTTGTCGAAAACAGCCCATTATCAAAGGCCGCGGTGTCGAGCCGCCGCGGGCGAAAGCGATGACAGGTCATCGCACTCCAAAGTAGGGCACGACCCACCGTATCGGCCAATTTGCAAACAGCAGATTTCGTGTGATAGGGTGCACCTTCTTGCAGCACGGCCGAACGATCTATTCGGACTTTGAAATCTCAAAGTACGAGCTTATCCGCAGATTACACGGATGTTTGGTTGACGATGTGAAATCTGCGGATCTCGGATTGTTCGCTGCAATCTTCAAGCAGGCAAAAGTCGAAAGACCTCGTAATAGTTAAACCGCATCAGTCAGTTACCCCGCAGCAGACTGTGCCTTAGCCGTCGCTTGCGCGTGCCCCCAATAAGTTCGCGCAAACGCGACCAAGGAGTCGCCAAAAAATGAAAGCCAGAGATGAACGCTTCTATGCCTTCATTATTTCCTATACCTCTCGTTCGCGTTCTCGCATCCGTCGAGTTTGCTTGCACAAGAAATGGTTGAAGCTGTCCGGAGTTTTCGCCTTCCTGATCCTGGCTACCTCGGGATATGGGTTTTATGGCCTGACTCAGCAGGCTGCTCACATGCGCATTGAACGAGAAAACATGCGACTGCGGGCCGAAACAGAAAAACAGCGGCGGGAGTTAGATCAACTGAACGAGCGCGTGCAGGCGGTCGAGGACACGTCGCGAAAGCTGGCTGAGAAGTCTGGAGTTGTTAACACTGACGCAGCTTTGCCCGGCGCTGGTGGACCGGCTATTCCACTTGATGCAGCGGGACTGGCAGCCTTGGAAAACAAGATGAGCCAGCTCGAAAAAGAACTGAATGCCCACGAGTCTGTGCTGCGTGCGCGAGGCTTCACTCCTTCAATTTGGCCTGTGGACGGCAAACTTGAAAGTGGGTTCGGCGGTCGTCGCAATCCCTTCGGCGGGAGCGGCTACGAGTTTCATGACGGCCAGGACATCGACGCTCCGTCCGGAGCGCCAATCGTAGCCGGCGCGAAGGGCACCGTTACTTTTGTTGGCTGGCAACATGGCTACGGCCGGCTGATCGTTATCGATCATGGCGGCGGGCTAACCACGAGGTATGGTCATCTTTCCGAATTTGATATCGAGCAAGGCGTAGAAGTGGCTCGCGGACAATTCATCGGCCGCGTGGGCTCAACGGGACGCTCCACAGGACCGCACCTGCATTATGAAATTCGTATCAACGATGATCCGGTTAATCCGCTTCAGTACTTGATCACCAGCGCCAAACCATAGACGCCTGCGATCTCGGCAATTAAGACACTGGGGTCAAACCATTCATGAATCGTAGACTTTCGCGTACGGCGTCGGCCGCGCTGGTAGCTTTTCTCTCGCTGACCGTGCTTCCCTTTCGCGTTCTTGGCGACGAAGGGATGTTCCTGCCGGACACGCTCAATCGAGCAACAGAACAAAAACTCAAACAGCGCGGGCTCAAGATTCCCTTGACCGAAGTCTATAACCCTGACGGCGTCAGCATGAAAGACGCTATTGTGATCGTCGGTGGCGGAACGGGCGAGTTTGTCTCACCGGAGGGCTTGTTGCTGACGAATCATCACGTTGCGTTTGACGCGCTGGTGGCTGCATCTGACAGCACGCACGATTATGCGAGCAATGGTTTCAAAGCCAGCGCCAGGAGCGAAGAACTTCCGGCTCGGAACTTCACGGTCACGATTACCCAGGACATGAAAGACGTAACTGGCGAGGTTCTTAGCGGAGTTACTGACACCACCCCGGCGCCTGACCGTCAAAAAATCATTGCTCAGAATTCTGACAAACTGGAGACGGCGGGAAGCAATGACGCCGAGGGCATCGCTGTCCGAGTCTTGCCGATGAACGAAGGGCTGTCCTATTACAAGTTCACCTATCTCCTGTTACCGGATGTCCGCATTGTTTATGCGCCGCCCAAGAACATCGGGTATTACGGCGGTGATCCTGACAATTTTGAATGGCCACGTCACTGCGGCGACTTTACATTCATGCGAGTCTACGTAGGCGCAAATGGAAAGCCTGCAGAATTCTCGCCAAATAACGTCCCTTACAAACCCAGGAAATTCCTGAGCCTTTCGACGGCGGGAATCAAAGAAGGCGATTTCATGATGGTTCTTGGGTATCCGGGTACCACGAGACGTTATCGTGAAAGTTATTCAGTCGCTTACAACCAGGACATTCTCCTTCCGCTTACCGTCGAGTACTTCAACAAACAAATCGAAGCCCTGGAAAATGCCGGCAAGAACGACTCGGCGCTTCGCATCAAGCTTCAAAGCGCAATCTTCGAGCTCGCCAACACCGCCAAGAATGATGAGGGTTCAATTGTAGCAATGCGACGGGCCGACATTGTTGGCCGCAAGCAAAAGCTGGAGGGCGCGTTTACAAAGTGGGTGGATTCAGATCCGTCTCGCAAAGCCAAGTATGGTCAAATCCTTCCCACGATTGAGAAGGCTTACGCAGAACTAAACAAGCGAGCAATGCGGGATCTCCTGCTGTTACAGATTCTGCAGGCAAGCGACCTACTAAACATCGCCTTTGCAGCTCAGGACATAGCCGTCACTAAAGAGAAGCCAGGAGCGAATGCGGCTGCAATCGCTCGCGCTACGGCATTGGCTATGGAACGATCGAAAGCAACGGTGGCTGAACGCAACTTAATCGTCGAGCGCGAGATGCTGACTTTTCTTCTCCATAAAGCGGGAGAGCTTCCGCCCGAGCAAAAATTCGAAGCGTTGGAAAAGCGATTCGGGAAACTGCAGGGCGATGCTCGCCAACGCGCTGAGGAAGAATTTGCCAGAGCGATCGTCGAGAGCAAGAAGTTTTCTACTGCGGAATCAGTGGTCGGCCTTTTTGAACTTTCCGCTGCACAGCTTCGCGATTTGCACGAGCCTTACATTGATTTGGCGATGGAGCTGGGGCCGTTGGTTGATGACCAGCAAGCAAACACTGCCGTGTTCAATAGCACCGTCCAACAATGGCGGCCGCTGCTGCTTCAGGGCATGAGCGAGATGAATGGAACCAAGCCTTACCCCGACGCTAATCGCACACTTCGATTCACCTACGGTTCGGTCAAAGGTTACGTGCCCAAAGATGCCGCCACTTACCATCCATTTACACACTTGTCAGGAGTAATTGAGAAAGACACTGGGCGGGAACCATTCGATGCTCCTGAGAAGCTAAAGCAACTCTATCGGGCTCGCGATTTCGGGGCGTACGGCAATACTGAAGGCACCGATGTGCCCGTAGATTTTCTTTCGGACGTTGACATTATCGGTGGTAACTCCGGAAGTCCGATAGTAAATGGCAAAGGCGAGCAGGTCGGAATTGTCTTCGACGGGAATTACGAAGGCCTGGGCAATGATTTCTTCTACAACGAAGACAAGGGTCGAACGATTTCAGTTGATATCCGCTATGTCCTTTTCATAGCCGAGAAGTTGGGTGGGGCGGGATTCCTCCTCAAAGAGCTCGATGTTCGCGGCGCCGCCAAGGGCAAGGCTGGAACACCTGGAGAGAATTAACCGGGCCCAACGCCTTTCAAAAACAATGCCTGGACGTTGGGAAAAAGCCTTGAAAGCGCAGGTTTTAATGCTTGACAGCCTCGATTGCTTTCGCTTAGTATGCGCCCTCGTGCCAAGCCAGGGTGTCCAAAGTTTGTCCTGTTAGTGCCGATTTGCAAGCTTCACAGTAATGAGTAGTACAGTTCGCTCTCGTAAGTGTCTGCATGGTGATTTGCGCAAAGCGCGCCGGTCGTCATGCAGTTTTTGTCTGCGTGTGTTTCCCTAATGCGCCCATTTTTTCGAGGGGCGCGTCAGAACCACAAGCATTAACTTGTTCGGCGCAGCTAGCGCGACGTCATTCCGATGCTACGCGGATTGATGCTGAGTTACTGATGCCCGTGTTACCGAATCGTTAGGAGGATTCGTTCTTTATGTCTAGAATAACCGGTAAGGTCAAGTGGTTTAACAACTCGAAGGGTTATGGTTTTATTGAACAACCTGGCTCTTCTGACATCTTTGTTCACTATAGCGCCATTCAAGGCGAAGGCTTCAAGACCCTCGAAGAGGGCCAGGAAGTCGAGTTTGAAGTGACGCAAGGGCCAAAAGGACCACAGGCCGAAAACGTAACCAAGATGTGATGTCTCCCCGGCTTGCGTTAGCAAAGCCACTGACCGCTTCCGGTGTTCATCCGGTAAGCGAGGCATGAGAAAAGGCGACCCGTTTGGGTCGCCTTTTCTCTTGGCAGATGAGTACTTAGTTCTTGGTTAGCTATTTGTGCTTAGTTCTTGTGCTTGGTTCCTGGTGCTTGACCGTAGGTGACGAAGAAAGCTTTCACTCAAGCCCAAAGAACAAGTACAAAGAACCAGGAACAGAGTTTGAGCTGTGGGTGTGAGCTAATGGCTCTTTGCTCTTTGCCGCCTATTCCTCGCTTTTGGCCTTGAAACTCACGTGGCCATCTTCGACATCAACCGAAAACAACACGCGTTCGCATCCTAACCGTTCTTTCAACGCATCTGCTTTAGAAGCAATCAGTCGATGGAAGCGAGGGAATGAAAAACCCGCAGTTGATTCGCCACAGCGCCGCTTGGCTTCGACCAAAGAGTCGTAGAGGTTTTTGACGGTGTTAACGTCCTTGTGAGCATCGGCGCAAACAAAGGTTTCCCGATCAAAGGGGCCGACATCATACTTGGCCCTCGCAGCCGCGAGTGGATCGCGGCCTTCCTCGCGACCTTGCAACGTGCGTCTCCACAAATCCCGAAAAGCGTTGTAACGCGAAGCCAGGGAGTTCGTGTGATAGCGTTGAGCAAAAGTCAGCGTTCGATCATCCAGCATGCGCTTAATAATCGTTTCGACCCTGTTTTTGGTATCGTAAGGAGGCCGCTTCGAGGCGCCGTTAAAGTAAACGTCAAACTCAATCTTGAGACGACGTATGTCTTCCTCAAGACGAGACAGTTGCTCCTCGATGGTCGGCTGATCGTCGCCGGGAACCACTTTCTTGGCACGTTGTGTAGAACGAACTAACTTGTTATCACGAAGCCCCACGTAGATACTCCTGAAGTCTTATTTGGCCGGCGAGCTGTGGCGAGAGAGGACGGGCGTGAGAGAAAACCATCCAAGTTGAGTCTAGGCAATCCCAAACCAAAGTGTCAACAAGTTTGTTCACAGGAGATTTTGCCTGCGGCTTTGCCGCCGCACAGTGCGGGAAGGCTCTGCCTTTCCGTACGGTAGGTGCCCCAATTTGGAGTGCGATGACCTGTCATCGCTTTCGCCCGCGGCGACTCGATGCCGCGGGTTTGATAATAGGCTGTTTTCGACAACTTGCTGCGACAGGTCGCAGCGACGAAAGCGCCGACAGGTCGGCGCACTCCAAATTAGGGCACTACCCTCCGTGCGGTACGGCGGCAAGCCGCAGTCGCGAGATCTCCATTTTCAGTCTGCCCCAACCTTCCATAACCTCCTGTTTCAATTGATTCAGACGAACGGAAACCTTATTCTGTGGCCGCCCATGGCCAAAACTGCAAATGCTCAAGTCTCAAGCCTTCGCGCGCTTCCATCCGTCGATCAACTTCTGCGAACTGCGGAGGCGCAATCGTGGCGGTCACGAGTCGGGGATCAACGGCTAACCGCCATCGCGCGTTTGGTGACAGAGGAGCTGCGCTCCGAGATCCAATCCGGGCTGTCAAATGGATCGTCTCGAGAAGCTCTGCTGGATCGTGCAGTTCAAAAACTCTCAAAGGCTTGTGATGCAGATTCTTCCACCCGCCTCAAACAAGTCATCAACGCAACCGGCGTCATCATTCATACGAACCTGGGACGCGCGCCTTTGTCGGCGGAGGCTCGCGATGCGTTGGCGCAAGCTGCCGGTTATTGCACGCTTGAATATGACCAGCTCACGGGTGAACGTGGCAGGAGAGGTGCGCGCGTCGAGGACCTTCTCGTTGAATTGACTGGCGCGGAAGAAGCACTGGTTGTTAACAATTGCGCCGCAGCCGCACTGCTTATCTTGAGCGTCCTCGCAGGCGATGGAGAAACCATTGTCTCCCGAGGCGAGCTGGTGGAAATCGGCGGCGACTTTCGCGTGCCTGACGTGATGGCGAGCTCAGGGACGCGAATGGTGGAAGTCGGAACCACGAACCGAACGAAACTTGAAGATTATCGCCGAGCCTTGAATGAAAAAACGCGGCTGGTGATGAGGGTTCATCCCTCGAACTATCGCATCGTTGGATTCACAGCTTCGCCCGCGCTCGACGAGCTTGCGAGCCTCGCACATGAGGCAGGCCTTCCTCTTTATGAAGATGCTGGCTCCGGTGTGCTCAGCGACCTCAGCCAGTTTGATTTGAAGGACGAGCCGATAATTCGAGAATCGGTTGCGAGTGGAGCCGATTTGGTTTCTTTCAGTGGCGACAAGTTACTCGGCGCCAGCCAGGCAGGCCTGATCGTGGGCAAAGCTGAATTCGTCAGCCGTTTGAGAAAGCATCCGTTATATCGCGCCTTGCGTGCCGACAAGCTGGCACTCGCCGTGTTGGAACGAACTCTTGAAGCCTTTCGTCGCGGCGAGGCGCATCAGGAAGTTCCGGTCTTGCGAATGCTGGCCATGTCGAAGACTGAAATTGAGGCTCGTGCCCAGACAATTATTGACAGGTACCAGGCTGCACGGGCGGATTCCCTTCAGATCAAAATTCAGGACGGCGAATCAGCCATTGGAGGCGGAGCAGGACCCAACACCCACCCCGCGACAGCGCTGCTCGCAGTCAGCCACCCAAACCATTCAGCAGATCAAATCGAGTCGGCCCTAAGATTCTCCGACCCGCCAATCATCGCCCGCATCGCCGATGGTCATGTTCTACTCGACCTCCGGACGGTCGAGCCCTCCCAGGACGACGAGATTCTCGCTGCCCTACTCAGCATTTTGTAGCTTGACGCCATGTAATGTCGGCCATTTTCGCAGGATCAGCTGCGACAGGTCGCAGCGGCCAAAGCGACGACAGGTCGTCGCACTCCAAATTAGGGCACTTCCAAGTTTCCTGTGGATTTAACAACGATCATCAGTGTATAATCCGTTCGGTTCCTGGCCACTGTGGCAGCCAAACCCGCCTTGTCCTCTCGTCCACTATCTCTTAGTTCGTCAGGTCTCTTTGAAGAATTCATCGTCGCCGTCTAAATCCATCACGATCGCAGTCGGACTTTCCCTGGCTGCGGGTGTGCCTGTGTGGGGACTTTGGGTTGAGGGTTTCCTCGCTCCGCTGCAACAAGCATTCGTTGTCTTACCGAACGATCCGAGCGTGTCCTTAACTGCTCCCGAGTTTCGGCTCGCGACCTTCTTGATCTTGATGACTGCAGTCGTCGCCGGCGTATTGGTTGAGCGTGCCGGCGCAAGGCGCTCCTTCCCCTATCTCGGAGTTTCATTCCTCTGCCTCAGCTTCATAAGTCTGGGTGTCTCACGTTTTCTTGGCATCGACATCCTGTTTGTGCCGATGACCTTTGCAGGAATTGCTGCCTTGTTAGCAGTCCAGGCGCACCGGCTGTGGCGACTGGATCTGCAGCTAACGACACAAGTCAACAGCGTCGCAAACAAGACCACCGACGTTCAGCGTAGCGACGCGAGACAAAGGTTGATTCGTGGGCTTCGATTGCTGGAAACGGTCGTGGCGATTTCAGACGCAGTCGTCTTCACTCATGATGACGATCTCAACCTCGTGCCCGCTGCTCGTCTGCAACCAAACAATAGCGGGCCACTCGGAACTAGTCGAAACTCTGCCTGGCGTGAAGGCGTGACCTTCTCACAGAAGGCCATGGAAACCGGGGAAGTAATTGTGCGCCTTGCTGACGAACTACATCCGAACGCGATCGTAGCGCTGCCGCTGCGTCATGAAGAGCGCATGCTTGGCGCGCTGTTGATTCGGTTGCGCGAGAACTTTTCTGAGGACGATCGTCCTTTGCTGGTTGCGGTCGCAGCACAAATCGCGCGAAATCTTCAGCGCGAAGCAGCAGTGAAGAATGAGCCGAGAACCGGATTGATGACTTACTTTTCGGCAAACGCCGCCGAGCAACGGCTCGAGAATGTTCACATGCTCAGCGGTCTGCTCACTGAGGAGCGTTTCGGTAGTCACGCGCTTGCTGAATCTTCTGACGGCTTTGCGATCGCGTATCTGGATGGAACCCTTGCGCATGTTAATCCGCGGCTTCTGACCCTTGCACAGTTGCCGGAGGGCGATGCGTTTAAGTTGGACATGTTCGGATTGATGGATCGCTTTCGCTGCGAGATTTTCGAGGAGCCGGTGATTGCCGTTCGACGCGTGCTGCAGACCGGCGAGTCATACGAACGAGAATTACGCTTTACCGATCGACAAAAGACCCTGGGCCTGAAAATCTCGCTGGTTTGCGACCAGGTGAAGGCACGCAGCGGCATTCGCGAGCCGCTTTGTTTAGTGCTGACTGTTCGCGACCTGACTCAGCAAAAAGAATACGAGCAGCTCAAGAGTGACATGGTGTCATTGATGTCGCACGAACTGCGAACGCCGCTGACCAGCATCAATGGCTTCGCTGAGCTACTCGCTGGCGATGAAGCTGTTCCTGAACATTTGAAAGAGTTCGTTGTAATCATCAACAACGAAGCCCAGCGCCTCTCGCGGATGATTAATACCTTCCTGGCCGTGACCCACCTTGAGCGCAAAGACAAACAGGAAGTGCTGAAGATTCCTCTCAAGCTCAATGACGTAGTGCGCGACATCGTCTCAACGCTGCAGACAACCGCTCGCAAGAAACGCATTCGGCTTGTCGAAGAGCCTGCCGATCGCATTCCACCCGTGGCAGCCGATCGCGGCTTGATCACGCAGGTTGTCAAAAATCTGGTGAACAATGCGATCACTTACAGTCCTGAGCGCACGACGGTAACGGTGTCCACGGCGCTCGAGGCCGAAGCTGTTCGAGTTTGTGTGGAGGACCGCGGCTACGGAATTCCGCCCGAGGCCGTCGATCGTGTTTGGGAGAAGTTCTATCGCGTCGAGCGAGAAGGACATGACAAGCACGAGGAGTCCACCGGTCTGGGGCTCTCTTTCGTTCGTGAAGTCGTCGAGCAGCACGGTGGCAACGTCGCCGTGCATTCAGAGTTGGGCCGTGGCTCGAAGTTCAGTTTCACCCTACCAAGGCTTTGATAATCCCTCCGAACTTTTGAGGAGCAGCAAGTATTGAATAGCGTGCGATGCCCACAATGCGGGTTCATGACTTTTGCGACCGCAACTGAATGCAAGCGCTGTCAGGCAATTTTGCCCAGTGCTGGAGAACGAGTTCCAGCTCCAGTGAGGGCCGTGAGGAATCCGCCGGACAGTGACGGCTCGAAATCGAAAATTGTTGGCGTGGTCTTCTTGCTAATCGTATGTGTGCTGGTCGCCGCTGGTTTCAAATATCGCCGCGCGTTGTTTCAAAAGTTCGGCGGGTCGCTGAACTATTCAGAATTGATTAGACATTCTCCGGAGTTCAACTCAGCCGTGTGGGTGCGAGCAAACCAGCGCGAAATTCCGTTGAGACGCTCGGTTTTTGGTTATGGTGAGGCCGCGCATTACATCAACGCCGGAATCATCGTTCGAGAAGTCGAGGTGCTTGAAAGTCTTGGACTCCTGGCAGTTACGAAGTATGAAACGAGCGAAGCTGGCGAGGCTCGCGCGTTTCTGCCACGCGCTACGTATCTGGCAACCCACTATCGCATCAACCTGACGTCGCTGGGCGAAAAAGAAGCCGGCAAATGGGAAACGTTCGAGGAGCCTTACCTCAAACAGGGCAACGAACCCGCCGCTCAACCTCAATTATGGTGGCGTGTGCCCATCGGCGATCGGGAATTTGGATCGGTTACGAAGCTCGGCGAGGTCAATAAGGAAGGCGCCTGGGATACACTCGACGTTGAATTCAGCTACAAGTGGCGCCCCAATAACATTGGACTGGCTTTTGACAAGGCTACGCCGGCGGACGCTATTCCGACGAACGCTCGAAAAGCGGCCGAGATTCTCTCGTGGGATAGCCGCAAGCTCTACCTCGCGGTTGCGCACATGGAAAAAATCGGCGGTGAATGGAAGCTCGCCAGCGTGACGTTCACTAACGAAGATAACATTCGCAACTCGATCACCTACGCAGTTTATTAATCGTGCCGCGGCAATTCGAGGCTTTGCAGAAACATCGTTTGCTGTCCGAATGCAAAGTTGTTAAGTAATCGATCGTGATTTCTTCACCGGGCAAGATGTCACGTAGCGCGAAGAAGATTAGCTGACCGTACATCGTCCTAGTGAACGCGTTTGGCGTGCAGGAATGATTGACGTAGTGAGTACCGTTGCCGCCGCGACTGCCATCGAGACTCCAGCGATTGTTTATCCAGCAGATGCGGAGGATTTTTCGTCCACCTCTGCGCCTGGCTTCAGCGTTTGAGATTCGCTCGCCCGCGTATCGCGCTATCTTGCGCCAGCGCTGAAATGGGATGGTCGCGAAACAGCCTTTGCCGTTGATTGAAGATTCCTGGATGGCGAGCCCTGCCGCTAGTTTGAGCTTCATAACGGTTCCAACAGCCTATCCACAGATTACGCAGATTACGCAGATGTTTAGTTGAGTGCGATTTACGTTGACGCTAAATTGCGGATGAGATTTTGTCTGGCTAGAAATTTTTGGACGACTTACCGATGAATAAACAAAACATCTGTGGAATCTGCGTAATCTGCGGATAGTTGCTTTGACTTATTTCAGCTTGAAACTTCGGGCAATCAAGTCCGTCTGATTGCGAATCCGAGCCAGGCTGTCACGCAATCCGGTGAAGTGCAGCACGTAAGCGGTGCGCGGATCGCTTTGAAGAAAATAGAGCCGGCCCATCATCGCTTTGCCTGTCTGCGTGAATTCGTATGAGACGGTGACGCCGTCCATTCGTCCGTTGAACTTTTCTTCTTTGCCTTCAATGAACCCGGGAAGATAGCGCAGCTTCTGCTCAAGGTCGCGCCGAGCCAGATCGGACATCGTCACGTCCGGGTCTTTGACGTCTTTGCGTACTCGCAGAAAGCCACTCAAGCGGTCGCCATTCAGGAACTCCGGATTCTTTTGAATCGCATCACCAGTCGAGCTTACTTTCCAGGTTGGGGATGGCAGCTCGAGTGAATACTCAAGATTGTCGGTCGTATAGACCTGATTCTGAGTCTGCGCAGAACCTGACAATGCCAACAGCAGCATGCCGCTGAAAATGAAAGTTAATTTACGCATTTTCCTGGATTAACTCCTTGTTCAATATCACCGCCCCTGTACTGCAGGCTGCCAGCCTGCAGCAGCCTTGGGTACCACGCAAGCTGAAGGAACCGATTTGCCATACATCATTTGCCAATTTCCATTTTCCATTTTTTGAGAACGTGGACCTTGTAACGCGATAACAATGAAAAATGGCTAATGGAAAATGGCTCGCTTTACCTAACGACGTCCCTGTACTGCAGGCTGCCAGCCTGCAGCAAACCTTGGGTACCACGCAAGCTGAAGGAACCGATTTGCCATGCATCATTTGCCAATTTCCATTTTCCATTTTTTGAGAACGTGGGCCTCGCAACGCGATAACAATGAAAAATGGCTAATGGAAAATGATATATGGAAAATGGCTCGCTTTACCCAACGACGTCCCTGTACTGCAGGCTGCCAGCCTGCAGCAAACCTTGGGTAACCGCAAGCTGAAGGAACCGATTTGCCATACATCTATTTGCCAATTTCCATTTTCCATTTTTTCAGAACGTGGGCCTCGCAACGCGATAACAATGAAAAATGGCTAATGGAAAATGATATATGGAAAATGGCTCGCTTTACCCAACGACGTCCCTGTACTGCAGGCTGCCAGCCTGCAGCAGCCTTGGGTACCACGCAAGC